>Ga0247834_1000190_pt1 | contig 116358 bp, 92 predicted proteins | sample LaCruzMarch2015__8_FD_187118 | JGI IMG/M metagenome (GOLD analysis project Ga0247834, IMG submission 187118) | Freshwater microbial communities from meromictic Lake La Cruz, Castile-La Mancha, Spain - LaCruzMarch2015_12m | ecosystem: Environmental > Aquatic > Freshwater > Lake | place: Spain...
CTTGATGGTGTCGATGGCCCTGGCGCCAGTGGCGGCCTGCGACAGCGCTGGCGGCGAAGGCGAAGGCGAAGGCGAGGGCGAGGGCGAGGGTGAGGGTGAGGGTGAAGGTGAAGGTGAGGGCGAGGGTGAAGGCGAAGCCTGTGTGCCCTCGAACCCAGCGGGGATCCAGGTCCCCGGCGGCGCGATCATTGAGGTCTGTGACGGCGTCGACAACGACTGCAACGGGCAGATCGACGAGCCCCGCGACGTGGACGGCACCCTCGTGGGTCTGGCGGTCCTGCGCGGCGAAGTCCGGACACCCATGGGCCCGGTTTTCATCATCCAGGATGCGACGACGACCTCGTCGGTGAGTGGCCCGCCCGATGGCGCGCCGCTGTCGCTGGAACTCTGCAGCGGCACCCACCCGAAGCGGGTCGGCAGCAACGTGATCGTCGGCACCCACACCCCCGACGACGTGGCGCTCCTCGCCGGCGACAGCAACGGTGTCGCCGTCCAGCTCGTCAACCTCGGCCTGCCGCCCACGACCCTGCTGCAAAACGTGGTCGTCACGGGCCGCATGGCCATCTCTGGTGGTCAGCTCCAGATGAACGGTGGCGTCGTGCGCGGCGTGGCCCCCTTCGTCGACGGCGGCTTCGTCCGCTCGGCGGTGGACCTCACCACGTCGGGGCCAAATCCCCAGTCGACGTCGCCGGGGACCTTCATCGGCGAGAACGTCATCTTCGAGAACAACGGCAGCAGCGACGCCGCCATCGACGTGCGTGGTGGCGCCGTGCGCCTGCGCTCGGGGGCCATCTTCAGCTGCAGCGGCTGCACCTTCACCGGCAATGACGCCGCCGAGGGCGGCGCGATCTATGCGCACGACGGCAATACCCAGGTGGCGTTGTCGTCGACGACCTTCACCGGCAACAGTGCCGGCTTCGTTGGTGGCGCGGTCTTGGTGGGCAGCGGCACCGCGGCCTTCACCTCCGTCACAGCGACGGACAACAGCGCCGGTAGCGCGGGCGGCGCCTTCCACATCGGTCGCGACAACCAGAGCCCGACGGCGACGTTCACGGGAGGCACCATCGGCGGCAACACCGCTCCTTCCGGCGGCGGCGTCATGGTGCAGATCTTCGGCGGCGCCAGCGGGACCGCGACGGCGAACTTCACCGACACCGTCATCGAGGACAACAGCGCCCAAAATGGTGGCGGCCTCTTCGCCGCCGGGGTGACGTCGTTCCGCGGCGGCGCACTGCGCGGCAACACCGCCTCATCGACGGGGGGCGGTCTGTTCGTGCGCCGCACCCTGCAGATCACCAACGCCGCCCTCCAGGAAAATAGCGCCGGCGGGAGCGGCGGCGGCGCCTTCCACGAAACCGGAGCCTCGGCCGTCTACAGCGTCGTCAACGTCGGCGCCGACGGGACCATCAACACCCCCGACACCTTCGACGGCGACGTGTCGGCCGCCGAGGCCCGCACCGGCGCGGTGACTGCCTCCTGCGGCGGAAGCGGCTGCGGCGCGGCGCCCTGAGCTTTCTCGATCTTGCCCGCAGTCTCCCGGAGGTCGGGCCTGGGTCTCACCGCTGAGATCCCGGTCCACCGCGGGGGCGCTCTCGAGGAGGACCGCCTTGAGACGCCCTGTCTCGGTGGCGTCGGGGCAGCCCATCTGGAGACATCTGGCGCCACCGTCGTGGTATTCGTCCGGCGTGCAATGGCGCGGTCCCCCCGGCACGTTTGAAGACGAGGTGCGGTCGCGCCTGCTGGCACCGCCTGCCGAGTTGATCCTCGACGCCCTGCCGCCCCTGCAACCCCAGACCCGCTTCCTCGAGGTCCAGGCCGGTGGCGGCGTCATGGCCCGGGCCCTGGTGGAGCGGATCGCGGGGCTCGGCCGCCTGGTGTCCATCGACGACGACGACGCCCTGGCCAGCGTGCTGCCAAACGCCCCCCGGCGGGCGGCCCGGGCCCACGCCAGCGTCATGGCCTTGCCCTTTGTGGACGCCAGCTTCGACGTGGCCATCGCCAACCTGGTGGTGGGGGCCGACGCTGCCCACGACACCGCCCGCCTGCTGGAGCTGCGGCGGGTGCTGCGACCGGGGGGCTGGTTGCTCGTGAGCGTGGTGTTGCACGAGAGCTTTGGTCGCCTCCTCGACGTCATTGGCGACGTGGCCGACGACAAGGGCCTGGTCGCCATCGCCGAAGCCATCGCCGCCGCCCGCCAGCGGCTGCCCGACGCCGGCGTCATGCAGGAGCGCTTGCTGCAGGCGGGCCTGGTGGTGGCCCAGGTGGGTCTCGAGGAGCGGCTGCTGGGGCTGTATCGCGGGGCCATGCTCTTTGAGGATCCCCTCATCACCGACGTCATCATCGGTGGCCTCTGTCGCCTGACCATCCCCGAGCAACTCATCCCGGCCATCGTGCAGGCCACCGACGGCTGGTATCCCGCCGGCCTCCCCGTGACCGTGCACACCATGGTGCTCACCGCCCGCCCCGAGCGGCGCTGATGGCGGTGGGTTCTGGTGCGTGACGGTGGGTTCAGGTGGGTGACCGTGGGTTCTGGTCGCTGATGTCGGTGTGGTCCAGGTGGAGGTCGTGATGCGTGCGGTCGTCGTCGGTTCGGTGCTGTTGTTGTCCATCATCCTGACCGCCAGTGCCGTCATGGCCCAGCCGGCGGCGCCAGCCCCCGCCAAGACCGAGGGTGTGTTGCGGGCCAATTGGGCGGCGTTGTTGAAGAGCGGCTGCGACCTCAAGGCCCAGGGCGTGGGGATCCCCATCGACGCCCGGGTGTTGCGCAACACGCCCTTCGCCATGAAGGGCCGGGCCTTTTCGAGCCCCGACCTTCTGGCGTTGTTTGGCAAAGACGGCGGCTGGTACGTGGCGGACCCCAAGGCCAACCCGACCTTCGTCGGCGCCGAGCTGGCCTGCATCGACAAGCTCAAGAAGCACGAGGACGCCCTGCGCAAGCAGTTCGCCATCGACGCCGCCTTCGAGGCCCGCTTCACGGCCAACGTTGAGGCGGTGGCCACCCTGCGGGAGGTCTCGTTGGGCTTTCAGTCAACGACGCTGAAGATGAAGGCCTACACGTCCGACACCGAGCAGAACTACATCTTCACCGAGAAGGCCTGCAAGGCCACCGATGAGTGCAGTGCCATCGGGCTCATGTGCAACGCCGACCAATGCGTGGTCATCGCCGCCGGCTGACGACCCGCCCGACGCACCCCCGGCGCTTCGCGTCGACCCCTCCCGGCCTGCAGAACGAGGGGCCGACATGTGTCGTGGAGAACGACGCCAGATCGGGCATCATGGGCCCCATGCTGTCCTCCCGCGCCGCCTTCTCCATTCGTTCCCTGGCGCTGCTGGCCTTCATCGGCTGCGGCGTCTCCACCGTCGGCTGTGACCTGCTGCTGCTGCTGCAGGCACCCGTCGCCGAGGACGACGAAGACACCCGCCGCCGGGACCGGGACCGGGACCGGGACCGTGGCAATGAAGGCGAGGGCGAGGGCGAGGGCGAGGGCGAGGGCGAAGGCGAATTGCCCGGCGAAGGTGAGGGCGAAGGCGAAGGCGAGTTGCCCGGCGAAGGCGAGGGCGAGGGCGAAGGCGAAAATCCACCGGAGTCCGCCTGTGCCAACGGGCTGGATGACGACGGCGACGGCTTCTTCGACTGTGTGGACTTCGACTGCCGCGACACCGCCGCCTGTCTGGAAACGGGTGCCGAGTGCAGCAACTTCCTCGACGACGATGGCGACGGCTTCTTCGATTGCGCCGACAGCGACTGCGCCGCCCTCACCATCTGTGCGGCGGGCGTCGAAGACAGCAACGCCTTGTGCGACGACGGCCTCGACAACGACGGCGACGGCTTCTTCGACTGCAACGACTTCGGCTGCTCAAGAAACCCCGATGTCACCATCTGCGGCGTGGTGGCGATCGAAGACTCGGTCCTCGAATGCAGCGACGGCCAGGACAACGACGGCGACGGCTTCTTCGACTGCGTCGACTTCGACTGCCAGGCGTCCATCGAGGTCACCGCCTGTGACGCCACCTCGGAGCGCAACGCCCGGACCTGCGACGACGGCCTCGACAACGATGGCGACGGCTTCTTCGACTGCGCCGACACCGACTGCGCCCGCCCCTGCGCCGGGCCCTGAGACCGACAGAGCTCACCGCTCAAACCCGGCCAACCCGGGACCTCACCTCGTCGGTGGCGGGCCCGACGCAAACGCGCGACACCATGCCCCGACGGGTTCGTGGGGCATGGCCTCCACGACGTGGCCATCCCGTCCCGTCATGGTGCGGTTGGCCACCAGGGCGTTCAGGATGGCCTCGTCGACGGCTTGGATGACGGCGGTGAAGACCGGGTTCAGGGCTTCGTCGGGCAACGCCAGCAGGGTGCGCGGCTGCAGGCCGGGAGCGAAGGCGTCGGCATTCGCCGTCGAGAACGCCAGGAAGATGTCGCCGCTGCCGTGGCCTGCGATGCCCCCGCTGCGGGCCACCCCAAGCCCCGCCCGCCGCGCCAGCCGCTTCAGCTGGTGGGGCAATAGGGGCAGGTCGGTGGCGACGACGACGATGATCGAGCCCGCGTCGGCGGCCGGTGACGGCGTCGCTGCCGCCGCGTCCATCAGCCAGCGGCCGATGGGCAGGCCGGCGATGGTGAGCTGTTCCCGCCGGCCGAAGTTCGCCTGCACCAACGCGCCCACGTGGCCCACCGTCGTGCCGGGGCCGGTCCCGACCACTCCGGGCGGGTTGCCGACGACGACGCGGCGGGAGCTGGTGCCCGTGCCGCCCTTGAACTCGTAGGAGACCATGCCCGTGCCGCCGCCGACGCTGCCTTCGTCGATGGGTCCCGAGCGGGCGTCGTCGAGGGCGCCCATGACGTCGTCGTCGCTGACGTGGAAGCCGTTGATGTCGTTGAGGTGGCCATCACAGGTCTCGGCAGCCACCGGCAGGGCCCACTCGGCCATGCGGCCGGGAGCACGGGCCCGCATCCACTTGATGACGGCGTCACGGGCCAGCCCCACGCTGTGGGTGTTGGTGATGACGATGGGCAGCTCCGTGCGGCCACACTCTTCGATCCAGACAAAGCCCGTCATCTCGCCATTGCCATTGAGGCTGTGGACGCCGGCCATGACGGGAACGCCGGCGCCGTCACGGCCCCGGGGACACACCGCCGTGACCCCCGTCCGCACGGGGCCCACGCCCACTGTCAGGGGACCATCGCCACGAATGATGGTCCGGTAGCCGACCTCGACGCCGTCGACGTCGGTGATGGCGTTGTGGGGGCCGGGCTCCCCCTGCAGGGCAATGCCCAGGGCCCGGGCCCGCAGCTTCCCCGTCGGCGTGTGGCGATGAGCGGCCGGCAGGGTGGCTCGCAGTGCGTCGGGAAGGGTCGTTTCGGCCATGGCACGTGGTGCACCGTCGACGGCCCGGCATCAACGCCCCCCACGCGCAGCGGTCAGCTCTGCCAGGCCACGCTGTAGTGGATGCGGGTGGGGCCCACGTCGACCATGGTGACCCGGGCGTCGGCGATACCCGCCACCTCGAGACCGGCCTGGTAGGCGGCGGCGTAGCTGGGCGCGAGGGCTGCCGGCACGAGGCCCGTGGGGAAGTCGAGGCGGATGGTGGCCGACAAGCCGTCAAGGTCCAGATGCTGGACGACGCCCCGGTGAAACGAACTCCAGGCCACGCCGATGGTGCGCACGGTGAGGCGCCCGCCAAGGACGCCAAAGACCATCCGGTACATGGGGCTCTGCAGCAGGGAGCGGTTCACCCGCATGCTGAATTCATGAAACCGATGGGGATCGCCACCGCAGTGGATGTCCCAGGCCAGCAGCCACAGCGACATGCCATGGACCTCGGGGATCCAGACGTTGCTTGGGGGCGTCGCCGTGATCAACGACGCCAGCGGTGGGGGCAGGCCGGCGGTGTGATCGCGGAGCCCCGGCCAGTGCTGCAGGAGGCTGTGGGTCACCGCGGCCTTCTGCACGAAGGTCGGATTGGCATCGATCCCCCCGGGCAGGGCCGCCAGGTACGCTGACAGGGTCGGGGTCGCGGCGCTCATGGCTGAGGGTTCATCGCCACCGGGGTGCGGTCAACGTTTCAGGGCGCCGGTGTCGCCGGTGTCGCCGGTGTCGCCGGTGTCGCCGGTGTCGCCGGTGTCGTCGCTGGCGTTGCTGGCTTGCCTCGGGGGGAACGCTCCCCCGATGGCGCCGAGGAGGCCAGGCGCCCAACGACGTCGAGGACCCTGGTGCTGTAGTCCTTGTCGCCCGTGCGGCCGCTGGCCTTCAACGCGCCGAGCCGCGTCATGCGACCGGGGTCGTCCTGGTGTTGGGTGAGCCAGGGGGCCCGGCGGGTGCCGCCCCGAAGCCCGAGGTTGCGGATGGCGTCGTGGAGGGCCGACGTCGACCAGCCCGCGGCCTGCAGGGCGTCGAGGGCGACCTCGTCGGCCTTGGCTTCGGTGGCCACACTGGCGGGGCTCGTGGCGGCGGCGGCGACGAGTTCGACGACGGCGGCGATGGCTTTGGCGTCGGGGGGGGGGCCGTCGAGGGCGGCGCGGGCGGCGCCACCAAGGTCGGTGCGCTTGTCGAGCATGGTGGCGACGTCGCCATTGGCCGTGTGGGCCATGGTGTGGGCCAGCAGGGCGGCGAGTTGGGCTTCGCTTCCCAGGCGACGCAAGGCGGCGGCGGTGATGGCGACACTGCCGTCGGGCAGGGCCAGCACCTGGGCGCTGCCGTCGTCGTTCAACACCACGAAGCGGGGGGCCCGGCCCCGAAGCGGTTTTGCCATGGGCTCAAGCAAGGTGGCGCCAACCCCCTCGACGGCGCGGGTGACGCCGTCGGTGGGGCGGACGCCGCCCCAGGCCAATGCGCCATGGGTCAGCCAGAGGTCTGTCAGGCGCCGCTCGTCGGCGACGGAGTACGCGTGGGAGCCGGCGTTGCCACCGCCGCCACCGCCAAAGATGAGGCCGGCGACGACGACGACGCCGACCACGCCGGCGGCCAGCAAAGGCAGCGGCGGTGTTTTGGTCCTGGGGCCGGTCTTGGCTTCGGCTTCGGCCCCGACGTCGGCGGGGCGCTGGCGGGTGCTGCTGACCTCAGGCGCGGGCCGTTTCACGCTGCCGCTGGCCTCAATGGCGGGGTCGAGACTGGCCAGGCCCGTGCCGCGCCGCGATGGCAGGGAAGGGTCCAGGGCCGCCGGGGGTCGTCGCATCGACGCGCTGGTCTCGGCAGGCATGGCCGGGTCCAGGTTCAACGGTGGGCGGGCGACGGCGCCACTGCCTTCCGTCCCCGACCGCGTTCCAGCGCCTTCTGGACGGGGTGTTGCTCTTGGCGGCGGCGCCGGGCTCAGCAGGGGGGGCGGCGGCGGCGATCGAGCCTCGGGTTTGTCGCCGAGGCGAGTCTCTTGAGGGGCGGCCGGGGAAACCACCCCGCCATGGGTTGATCGTTCGCGATTCGACCTCCCGGTTGGTGTCTCGCTCTGGGCGGGGGCATCCAGGGGCTCAAACGGCGTCGCCAGGGTGGGGGTGTCGAAGTCGAACCCCTGGGGCATGGCCTGCCCGGGCAGGGACAGGAGGTTGAATTCGTGGGGGGCTGTAGGTGCCGATGGCGACGACGATCGCGGCGTCGGCGGCAGTGGCGGCCCCGGTGCAGCTTCGCCGCTGGACGTCCGCAGGCGGGGGTCTGTGAACCGTCGCCGGGAGGTCAGATTCTCGTCGACAATGCGGCGGGGTGGTTCGTCGCCTGGTTTGACGGGATCAGCCATTCAGCCGCATTCTACAGGAGTCAGCGAGGGATCACATGCAACGGGCCCGGGCCTTCACACTCATCGAGCTCATGGCGGTCGTGGCCGTCGGTGGACTCTTGGCGAGTGCGGGCATGGCCTCGATGGTGTCCCTCATTGACGCCGAGAAGGCCCGCAACGAGGCCTCGCGCTTTGCCGCCGAGGTCCGCCGCCAACGCTCGGAGGCGATGCAGCAACAGATGCACACGCTGGTGGCGGTAGAGGCCAATCCGTCCGGCGGCGTCCGCGTCACCTATTCCGCCAAACGGCTGGGTTCAGACACCGCCACGCCGTGTGAGCTGATGGTTGGCGGCGACGCCGATGTGCTGCGCACCAACACCTTCGACACCATCGACATCGCCCTCAGCACGGGTGGGCAGGCCAACGCCAGCCACATTTGTCTCGACCCCTTTGGTCGCCCCATGACCGACACCCTGCAGACGAGCCCGGCGGAATTCGTCGTCAGTCGCGACGGCGAGCAGAAGCTCAACCTGGTGATGGACGCCCTCGGCACCCTCAACAGCAGCGACCAACCCGTCGCCAGCGGCATCGCCCAGACGTCGTTTTACCCGACGGACCTCATGCTGCAGGAGTCCGCACCGGTGCCGCCCAACGCCGAAGACGTTCCCGAGTTGCCCGTCTACGAGGTCGCTCCCGGCGAGTACGTCGACGCCGATGGCGAACCCACCAGCGGCGGCGCCCTTGGCGGCACCGACGACCCCTGCCTCTACGATTCGTCGTACTGCGACCCCTGCGTCATCGATCCGGCATCGTGCGATCCCTGCCTCATTGACCCGACCATGTGCGCTGTGCCGGCGGTGCCCTGAGCCGGTGTTCATCGGTCCAGCGCCAGAAGGGGTGGTGAAGGCGATGGTTGGAGCCACCTCCGCACATGACAGGCCGGTTCTCTCCGGCCACCGAGCGACCCGTCGCCGGGGAATGAGCCTCATCGAGGTCATGGTGGCGGGGGCCTTGCTGGCCGTCGGCGCCACCGCCGTTGTTTCGGGCTGGTCGACGGTCAACAACGTGTTGCAGCACCAGCGTCGCAGCGTCGAAGCCACCAGCATCATGCGTTCCCAGGTGGAGCGGCTCTTGAGCCTCGCCCCCGGTGATCCACGGCTTGCCCCCGGCACCGCCGACCTTGGGACCATCGACGTCTTCGGTCAGCCCCTGCCGGCACCCCGGGGCTATCGCGTCAGCAGCATCATCGCCGGCGACACCCCGGGCCTCGGCTTCATCGCCATGACCGTGGTGGTCCGCTGGGCTGAACGCGGGGCCGACCGCGAGACCCGCCTCATGACCTTCAGGGAGCGCTGACCATGCGAGCCCCACGCGCGTTCACCATGATGGAGGTCGCCGTCACCATGGCCATCGCCGGCCTCGTGTCGGTGGCGGCCCTGGGGTTGCACGCGGCCGTGAGCCAGAGCTTCTCGGTGACCAAACGGGTCGCCGAGTTGAGCGATCGACTGCTGGCCACCTCGACCTACCTGGCCCGTGAATTCACCACCGTCGGCGGCAATACGGCGTCGGCGTCGATGTCGGTGTTCATCGAGAACAACTGTGTCACCCGCGGCAGCTACCCGGCGTGCCCCAATGGCTCCGACCGCATCACCATGTTTGCGGCGGTCCCCCGGACTCCCGCCTGTCGCGTCAGCCACGTCGACGCCACCGTCAGCCCGCCCCGCTTCGCGTTCTGGTTTCGCGACCTCAACGGCACCCCCCGCTGTTGCCTGAACGACGAACTCAACGGCGAACGCGTCGCGGGCAGCAAGACCCAGTACCTCAAGCGCCACCTGATGTTGTCCCAGGGGCCCTTCCACAAGCCCGTGCTGCTCATCGCCGAACACGGCGCCCCGGGCTTCACCACCGTGCCGGCCCCCGCCGTCTACGCCAGCAACGACATCGACGGCGACGGCGAGATCGACAGCCGCTGTACCTTCCGCGCCATCGAGGTGGTGCCACCGGTGCAACGAACGGAGCCGCCCCTGGTGACCGATTGGGTCGATGCCTCGGCCTCCATCGTCGACATGCGCACGATCTTCATCGACGCCCGCGAGGCCGGCGCCCCTCCCAAGCTCGTGCTGCACACCGACAAAGACGACAACGGCGGCGGCGCCTTCCCCACCACCACCAGCGCCGGCACACCGACAGGGCCCTGGAATTGGAGCGACGTCGTGTCGCCGCCCGAGGACGAGACCCTCCTCATCGTCGACGGCGTCTACGACCTGCAGCTCTCCCTCGGCTACGATCTGAACGACGACGACAACGTGTCCGCCGCCGAGTGGATTCACGACGTCCCCGGCGAAACCCGCACCTTCGCCGACGATCGGCGCCTGCGACTGGTGCGTTTCGACCTCGTCATGGGCATCCCGGTCAGCGCCGGAGCCCAGGCCGAACGGGTTGTCCCCACGCCGGCGCGGGACGGCGGCGCCACCCTCGCCATCCCCAATGTGGCCCTGCGCACCACCAGCATCACCCTGCAGCCGCGCAACGGCGACGCCCTCCTGGCGGGATTGGATTGATGCGCTGCCATCCACGCCGCCTGACCGGGTATGCCCTGCCCATCGTGCTCACCGTGCTGATGTTGCTCGGCATGGGCTTCAGTCTCGTCATCGTGTTTCTGAACAGCTCGGTGACCGAGAGCCGTCGCGTGGGCGGGCAATTGCGCGCCTTTTATGCCTGCGACAGCGCCATCCGTTTGGCGAGCAAGGTGACCCAGAACGTCGTGCTGGCGAACCCGCGCAAGACCCCCGAAGAAGTCACCGCCCTTGCCATGGACGCCGTCTGCCAGACCGCCGGTGGCTGTTTCGGCACCCGGTCCGGCGTCGTCGACCAGTGCACGGCCTGTGAGTACCGGACCGACACGCCGGGCACAGCCACGGGGCCCGACGCCCTCATGCCCGACACCGCCAACATGGAGATCTTCAAGCTGCGGGTTTTCCCCGCCGTCAGCTCCCGGGCCATCCAGTTTGGCGCCTTCCGCGACCTGAATGCCCTGCAGTCCCTCGTCGCCATCTCCACCCAGGGCGTGGACCTCAAGACGGGCACCGTCGCCTCCGCCCGCGAATCCTTCAGCGTGGCCTCGGTCAGCCCCTTCCAGCTCATGGCATTCAGCACCGGGCCCATCCGCTGGGCACCCCTGCGGCCCCGGCCATCGCCGCCGGCGTCGACGTCCATGCCCCGCCTGGGTCCCTCGATCTACGCCGGCGGTGCCTTGTCGTTGAGTGGCGGTGGCGGCAACCCCTTGAAGCTGCTGCGGGCGGTCACGACGGGCACCCTCGCTGGCGCTGGCGGCGTCACCATCTGGGACGGCAACGTCGGCTCGCCGTCGTTTCTGCCGCTGACGGGTCCCGACGAGCGACGGGCCTTCAGCATTCGCACGCCGCTCAAGCTCGTGGCCTCACCGGGGCGCACCCCGGGCCAGCCCGCCAGCGAAGCCAGCACGTCCGCCCGGTGGTTGCTGGAGCCCCCGGGCCCCGCCGACAACGAGGCCGCCATCCAGGCCAAGCTCGCGGGGCAAGCCGACATCCGCATCATCGACGGCGTGTGGTTCATCAAACCCCCCGTTGGCGATGCCACGCCTTCGTGGCCGGGCATCCCCATCTGGAGCGACCACGCCGGCGCTGGCGTCTTGCCAAGCACCGCCGAGGAGCAGCAGTTGATGGCCCCGGACCCGGCCAATCCCGGCGCCAACCTGCCCCTCATCGGGCAGGCCGACCTCGCAGCCCGCCATGGCCTTGCAGGTCACCCCCGGCGCTTTTCGTACTACGAGGCCACCGCCGCCGGTCACCTCATCGAGAACAGCTTCGCCCCCGGCACCCGCGACGGCGTCGGCGTCGTCTCCTACGGCACCCTCTCCGTGCGCGGCGGTCAGCTCGTCCCCGGCTTCTTCAGCTCCGGTGGTGGTGGGTCCAACATCGGCCCCGTCTGCGTGGGGCCCCTGGCCTTCTCGACGCTGGCGCCCTTTGACGGCGGCTGCCGTTCAGCGGGGGACACCCGCCATGCCCGCCTGGGACTGCTGGAGGGCGCGCGGGCGGGCTTTCACGATGTGAACGCCGCCTCGGCCCCCGCCCAGTCGCCGCCCGGCATGCGCGAGAACGTGCTGCCCATGAACTTCGACGTCGCCCAATTCATCACCGCCATGCTCGACGGCGCCAGGGGCGAACTTGGCAACTACTTCTGCGGCGTGCGCGATCCGACCGACACCGCCCCCTGTCGCCACTTCAACGGCATCGTCTACATCACGGCCACCTGGCCTGGCTCGTTGAAGGGCCTGGCGACGTCGGGGGAACAGCCCGAGCGCGCCCCCTTTCAAGGCAGTGAAGTCGGCGTCGGCGGCGTGCCCCTGCAGCCCCCGGGCACGTTTCAAAACCGACGTCGTTGGCTGCCGCGACAACTCTGTGGGGCCAAGGGCCTCGAAAACCTCGTGACCCCCGCCCGCCACGAAGGCCCCGGCAGCGGCGGCGCCATCTTTCCGATCATCGGCTGTGATCCCACGCCAGCCTCGCCCTACCAGAAGGTCTACGTCGACAGCGCCGGACCACGCAGCGGCGTCAATGCCGTCCGCATCATCAACGGTCGTGACCTCACGCCCCTGCTGACGCCGGCGAGCTCCAAGATCCGCCTGGGCAACCTCGGTGGCCTGACCATCGTGTCGAGCCTCCCCGTCTACATCTACGGCGACTACAACGCCGTCGTGGGACCCACCGCCGACCCGACCCAGGTCTGTCCGACGACGGGGACCCTGCCTCCTGGCTGCGGCTTTCCCATGACGATGGTCGGCGGCGACCGCACCACCTTCGTGTCGCGGGTGGGCCTCTGCAACGGTTCCGCCCCCGGCTTCAACGACAGCTGTGCCCGCTGGGGCGACTCGGCCTCGCCCGGCATTGCGGCCCAGACGTTTTACACCGGCGCCTTCATGAGCGCCGTGTCGCCGACCATCTCCCAGGAGAACGTCGAGAGCCTCTTCCGGGTCATCCAGCATTGGGGCACCACCAACGGCGGCAAACCAACCCTCAACGTCAACGGGGCGATGTTTGCCACCGGTCGCGCCTACTACCAGGCCGAGCCCCAGCGGGGTTCCCTCCATCCACAGCTGGAGTGGAGGTACCAAAGCGCCCTGAGCGGCCTCGAGCAGCCCCCGGGCGCTCCCCGTTTCGTCGTCGGCGTCACGTCCCGGTGGCGGGACCTCCGCTAGCACAGGCGGACCTGCGGGCAGGGCACTCAGGCGTAGCGGTCCGGCAGGTGCAAGCGCTCGCCTTCGACGACGCTGCGCAGGCCCACCAAGGCGCTTTTGACCGCCCGCTCGCCGTCTTCGCTCAGGCTGTCGAGGGGCAACTGCACGGCCTCCAGCATGCTGAAGCGGGGGGCGAGGGCCACCAGGGCGCGATGGTCCTCGCCGAGGTCGGCGTTGACGAGACGAAGCTCCCGCAGGTGGGACAACGTGTCTGTCGACGTCGACAGGGCCTCCAGGAAGCGCAGGGCCCGCGGTCCCAGTCCGTCAACCTCCAACGAGCGCAGCGCGGGGAAGACGTTGCCGTCGACCAGGGCAATGAGGGCGTCGACGACGTCGTCGGTGGCCCAATTTTCCGGATGCAGACCCAGGGACAGGCGCTCCAGGGCCGGCAGCGTCACCGTGCCCAGGGCCTGCAGGACCTTCGCCGACACCGGGGACGAAATCAGGAACAGCTCTTTGAGGGCTGCGTGGGTCGTCGTCGCGAAGGTGACCTGGCCCGTGACAAAGAGCAGCTTGAGGGCGGGCAGGCGGTCAAGAACCGACGTCAGGTCTCCCCAGGGCGTGTCGCCCTGGCGGGTGGTGGTCTGGTTGGGCGTGTCGAGGACAAGCCGGGTCAGGCCGGGGCGCACGCTGTGGGCGACGGCGTCGAGCCAGGCCCGTTCGGTGCCCGTTTCGGTCTTCTGCACCAGCTGGAGCACGGTGCCACCGTCGGCGGCGCAGTCGATGACGGCGGGCAGAAACGACAGCTCGGCGGGCGACGCGTCGCGACCGGGGCCTTCATCCATGGCGATGGTGCGCCAGCTGGAGGGCCGGGCGCCCTCGCGCTTCCAGACTTGAAAGAACGCGGCTTCCGCCGGTGAGCGGGGGGCGGGCAGGGGCGGCAGCTCGTCCTTCTTCGGCGGCTGGTCCACCGTGTGCTTCATCAACGCGAAGCCACGGGCCTGCCGTTCGACGACGACGACCCGGGCCGCTTGCAGGGCCGCGTCGGCGCCCTTGAGGCGTTTTTCCTCGCGGCGGTCCCCCAGGGAGACGGCGAGGACCGCGCCATCGACGACGATGGTCATGGTCTGGGAGGTGCTGCGATGCTTCAAAATCCAGGTGGTGGCCACGCTCCTCCGTAGCCATCCGCGAGCACAACACGCAACGACTTTCCGTCGTGCGCGTCGTGTTTGTGCGGGGTGTCCGGGATGTCCGGGGGTGTCCGGGGCGTGTCCGGGGTGGCTCAGCCCGACGTCGGCAAGCGCACGGGCCCCAGGGGCTGCACCACATCGATGAGGGCGGCGACGTCGGCGAAGGCGACGCCGTCTTCGACGCGAACCTCGACGGTCTGGCTGCCTGACGTGCGCGGTGCGGTCGACGCCGCCGGCACGCCGAGCAACGCCGCCAGCCGCGCCAGGTCGGGCCGACCGGCCACCGACGGGATGGTCTGGGCCGAGACGACGCCTTCGTGTTCGACGGTGAGCTGGCCGTTGTGCTGCACCCCCACCCGGACCGGTGGCTGCTCGGGCTCGGCGCTGGCTGCTCCCGACGACGGGCTGTGGACCTCCAGGGCCGACATGCGGGTCCAGACGGCGGTCATGACCAGGAAGGCCATGATGGTCATGAGCATGTCGACGTAGGGGACCAGATTGACGTGGGCGTCGAGCTGACGACGACCACCCCGCGCAGACTCGGCAGCCACTGCACCCATGAAGCACCTCGGGGAACACTCGGATCACTCGGAACACCCCATGGACACGGTGATCTGCCGACGGGTTCCCACCGCGGACCCCACAACCGCGATCCCACAACCGCGTTCCCACAACGGGTGGTGCCTTGCGTTGGTCGGTGCAGCGGTCGAGGCTTTCACGATGTTCGCCACCATCCACAACCACCGCTTCTGGTACGAGCTCGCCGGCGAAACCGGTTCGCCCGTCATCCTCATCATGGGCTTCGGCATCTCGGGGCGGGCCTGGGTGCCCCAGGTGCAGGCCCTGCAGCAGCAGCATCGGGTGGTGATCTTCGACAACCGCGGCATCGGCGAGACCGAGACCAGCAAGACCCCCTACGGCTTCGCCGACCTCGCCGACGACACCGTCGGCCTGATGGACCACCTCGGCTTCGACAAGGCCCATATCGTGGGCGTCAGCATGGGAGGCATGATCAGCCAGCACCTCGCCCTGCGCCACCCCGACCGGGTCCAGAGCCTCAGCCTCATCGCCACCTTCCCCGGCGGCTCCCTGCGCCACACGGTGCCGTCGTTGAAGGCCCTGGGCCTGTTTGCGCGGGCCAACACCAGCAAGGGAGCGCCCCGCATCGCGGCCCTGCGCAAGCTGCTCTACACGAGGGGCTACCTCGACCAGGTCCAGCCCGAGGCGTCGTTCAGCAGCCAGAACCTCGAGGTCTTCGCCGTCCCCGCCGACACCACCACCCGCCTCAACCAGCTGCGGGCCGTGCTGCGCCACGACACCACCCGCGACCTCGGCCGCATCAAGGCCCCCACCCTCATCATCAAGCCCGAAGAGGACATGCTGGTGCGCCCGGAAAACAGCGAGCGCCTGCACACCCTGCTGCCGGGCTCCACCATCTTGCGCCTCAAAAACGCCGGTCACGGCGCCACCCACCAAAGCGCCGACACCATCAACCAGGCATTGCTGGATCACTTCGCCCAGGCCGATGGTCGCTCGATGCTGCCGTCGACGGTGGCGTCGCTGTCGTCGTCAGCGCCGAAGCCGGCGTCATGAGCCAACGCCAACGGGTGTTCATCACCGGCGGCAGCAGCGGCCTCGGCGAGGGGCTGGCGCGCCACTACGCGGGCCCCGGGGCCGTCATTGGCCTCGTGGCCCGTCGGGCCGAGTTGTTGGCGACCCTCGCTGCCGAGCTCGAGGCCCGCGGCGCCACCGTCGTGGTCTGCGCCGGCGACGTCCGCGACACCGCCTTCATGGCCAAAAGCGCTGCCGACTTCATCGCGGTTGCCGGCGGCGTGGACCTCGTCGTCGCCAACGCCGGCGTCGGCCTGGCAGACACCGTGCGCACGGGGGATGCCGCCGGGGTGGCCTGGCTGATGGAGGTGAACGTCATCGGCGTCACCAACACCGTGCTGCCCTTTGTGCCCGCCATGCTCGCCCAGAAAAGCGGCGTGCTGTGTGCGGTCTCAAGCTTCGCCGGCCACCGCGCCGTCCCCGGCCGCTCCGCCTACAGCGCGTCGAAGGCCGCCGTCATCACCTTCATGGACGGCCTGCGGATGGACCTGCACGGCACCGGCGTCCACGCCATGACCCTGTGCCCGGGCTACGTCCACACGCCCATGACGGCCGAACACACGGGCATGATCTTCCCCATCGCCACCGACGCCGCCGTCGACGCCATGACCGACGCCATCGCCGCCCGGCAGGGCACCTGGACCTTCCCCTGGCAGATGCGCCTGCTGCGGCACCTGGTGGTGCGGGTCCCCGAAGCCGTCATGCGCAAGCTGGCGCCGCCGCCCCGCAAGAGCTCGTCGACGTAGCACCCGCCCGACGGCTCAGGGTCGACGCCGCCACCACCACAACAGCCCGTTGGTGGCGGCCAGCACCATGAAGCCCGACAGCCCGGTCAGGCCCACGGTGAGGTCCGAGCCTCCCTGCAGCAACAACAGCGACGCGCCGGCGGTGGCGTTGACGGTGCCGTGCAGGATGGCCGCCGCCCACACCGACGCCCCCCGTTGCCGCACATGCAGATGCAGGGGTGCCAACAGCACGCAGAACACCACCATCATGACCACGCCGACGACGGGGTGTTGGGGATAGTTGTGCCCCATGAGGATGATGGGGGCGTGCCACAGGCCCCACAGGACGCCTGTGACGATGGCGCTGGTCCAGAAGCCCAGGTGCCGGGTTGTTGCTTCCAGGGTGCCCCGCCAGCCGAGTTCCTCACCGAAGGCGGCGATGGCGTTGATGCTGATGCCGGCCACCAGGGGCTGCACCACGAGCATCAGCACCCACATCCCCCACGACATCCCGGCGAGCTTGGTCTGGGCCTCGGCGATGTCTGCGGGTGAGAGCCCGCTTTCCTGCATGCGCACCAGCACGCTGTCGAGGCCGGGCCGAAACACGACCCCGGGCATGGCCATGCCGACGACGACGGTCGCTGCGCTGATGGGGAACGGCGCCAACCACGCCAGCAGCCAGCTGCGATTGGGTCGCAGGGCCATCATCGGCAGCAGCGGTGGACCGCCGAGGCGAGCGACGACGACGGCGCCCAGGGCGGGGCCGAACATGAAGACCACAAACAGCAGGGTCTTTGCGAGGGGCGTAGGTGTGGTGCTGGCGACGACGGCGGCGATGGCCCAGCTGAAGCCGCAGGCGACGGCAAAGCACAGGGCGGCAGAGCGCAGCGGGGTCATGGATCACCTGTCGGGTTCTGTCGGGTTCTGTCGTCTTGTGTGGGTGATCGTGGGTGGCCGCAGCTGGGTGGTCAAGCCGTGCCCGGGCCATACTGCCGCCATGACACCCCAACAGCTCATGACCGTCCGCATCGTCTGGAGCAGCCTGGTGGCCTCCAACGCCCTCATCGTCGCCGTCGGCATGGTCAGCATGGCGGGCATCACCGACCCGACGGTGCTCGACATGAGTCGCCTCGTGCCCGCCGACACCAGCGTGTCAGCCATCATCTGGGCCCTGGGCTTCGCCTCCCTCGGCGCTTCGTTTGTGGTGCCCGGGCTGCTGACGAGATCGTCGTCGTCGTCCGCGTCAGCGTCGTCAGCGGGGACCTTCCAGCGGGGTTATACGCCGTTCATCTTGTCGATGGCCCTCGCCGAGAGCTGCACCTTGATGGGCTTCGTGTCGGCGTTGTTCGTGGGGCCCCAGGTGCCCGAGCGCATGCTCTTGCCGGCGGCGGCCGCCATCCTGGTGGGGCTGTCCCGCTTCCCCACCGAGGCCCGCTTCCGGGCCCTCGCCGGCGAGTCCCGCTGACGGCAGCCTATTCGCGGCCCACGGCGTCAATGGTCTCCATGTAGCCTTGAAAGCCCCGCACGATCTGCCAGCCGACGACGACGGCGCCGATGACGCCGACCAGGACCCCGAAGGCGGCGGCCAGGGCCAACGACCGTCGGCGGGAGCGGTCGTGCAGCTCGGGGACGAGGCCCTGCAATGCGCAGTCGAGGGTGCCCGTGTGCTCGGCGACCGCCAGACGACCCAGGGTCTCCTGGTCGGCGAGGCCGGCCTTCGCCAGGGCGTCGGTGAGGGTGCCGCCCCGTTCGACGACGACGACGGCCTGGCGTTCCTGGCTGCTGATGGCGGACAGGCCCGTGGCCCGCAGGGCCTGGGGCAAGGCCCGGGTCACAGACACGCCCGCCGACAGCAGCCGCTGCAGCACATCGAGGCCGGTGGCGCGGGCTTCGTCGACGACGACGGCGCCCACGATGGGCAGGCGGGCCATCAGCTGCGTCACCCGCTGTCGGGTGGCCACCGGGCTGCGCGGCAACACCACAAACACCAGCAGCAGCGTCGACACGATGGCCAGGACTCCGGGGACGGCCACCCGGGCCCAGGCCCCCACGCCGCCCTGGACGATGGCGGGCAGGGGCATGATCACGCAGGCCGCCAGCAGGACCAAGGCGGGGTAGGCCACCGCCATCAGCAGCCGTCGTCGTCGTCGCAGGCCTTCGTCGATGAGGTCGGCGGTGGCCCGCAAGGCCTCGGGCAGAAAGCCTCCCTGCAGGCCAGCATCGAGCAGCGCGGCGCCGCTGTCGTCGACGAGCTCGGCCCGGCGCAGGGCCTGCCCCACGGGCGTGCTCGTGCGGATGGCCCCCCGCAACGTCGTCACCAGCGGGGGCGGCAGGGACCCCGACAGCTTCGGCGTCTCGAGCAGGTCTGACAGGCCAAGGCCCGCGTCGAGGGCGGTGGCCAGGGTCCGCAAGGTGTGGGGCTGCACGGACGGCATGGCCCCGAGGCTAGCAGCTGCTACGCCGAAGCGGCGACGGCGACGGCGACGGCGGCGGTTGTCGTGTGCGCCTGGGCCACGGGCAGGGGCTCGTCGTCGACGGTGGCGGGGGTGGCCGCGAACTCCGCCAGCCGGCGGTCGGCGTCGTCGCCAAACAGCAGCCCACACAGGTCCCGCAGCTCGGGCATGGCCAGCAGCTTCGTGCGGCCCACCGTCAGCAGCAATTTGGTGCGACGACGGAGATAGTCCTCCAGCGTCGTGGCCATCTCGACCTTGCCCGCGAGGGCTGCCTCACAGCGCAGGTCGGGAGAGCCGGGCAGCACGGGCTGGCGGGCCCGGGGGTCCCGCTCGATCTCGTCGAGGAGCACGGTGGCGTCGGCGCCGTAGCGACGCCACAGGCGGGCCGCGATGGGTTCGGGGGCGGTGCCGTGGTCGCCGTCGTCCTGCACCATGGGGACCTCGACGGAACCAAGGCCAAGGCTGTTGGCGCGGGCGGCGAAGGCCGCTTTCACGTCGTCGCCGGGCTCGCCGTACCAGCGGGCCTTCGGGCTCGACAGAGAGACACCGAGCTTTGGCAGCACGGCACAGATTTCTTCGCCGATGTTGACGCAATCCGTCAGCTTGCCGCCGTAGATCGACACATGCTTGCGGGCGCTGTCGACGTCGATGACGTGCTTGCGCGACAGCTGGAACCAGTCCTTGTTCTGGCCTCCACCCGACGCGCTGACCACCAGGGGCCGGACGCCGCAGCGTTCGCTGATGATGTCCGCCGTCGTCAACGGCTTTGTGAGCAGCAGGCGCTTGTTGATGTTGTCGAGGACGAAGTGCCGGTCGTCGTCGGTGACCTCGGACTCGGGGGACGGCATGCGGGTATCGGTGGTGCCCACGCAGGTGCGGTCGCCCATGGGGATGACAAAGAACAGGCGGCCGTCGTCGGCGAAGAAGGTCAGGACCCGGCCGTTTTCGGAGATGCTGGGCACGATGAGGTGGATGCCCTTGGAGAACACATGGCGGTGCTTGCTGGCTGTTGCTGTCAGGGCGTTGTGGGCGTCGACGTAGGGGCCGGCAGCGTTGACGATGGCCCGGCTGCGCACGGAGAAGGTGCGGCCCGTGCGGACGTCGCGCAGCTGCACGGTCCACAGGCCGTCGGCAAAGGTGGCGCCGAGGCTCTCGACGTAGTTGGCGGCGATGGCCCCGTGCTGCACCGCCGAGCGCACGAAGGACCACACGAAGCGGGCGTCGAGGTCGGGCAGGGAGGCGTCGGAGTACTCAAAGCCGCCGTCACAGCGGCTGACGTCGATGACGGGCTCGTCCCGGCGCATGTCGGCGCGGGTCAACAGCCGGGGCCGGCGGGTGAAGAAGTTGCCTATGAACCAGTAAAACAACGACCCCGCCCACAGCTTCAACAGCCCGTGGCGAAAGCCCTTCTCGTGGGCGACGAAGAAGCGGGTCTCTTTCACCTGACAGGGCAACGCTGCCAGCAGGTGGTTGCGCGACAGGCACAGCTTGCGCACCAGCCCGAACTCATAGGTCTCCAGGTACTTGATGCCGCCCCAGGCCAGGTTGCTCGACGACTGGCTGGTGACGCCGCCGAAGTCGCCGCGATCCACCAGGGCCACCGTCGCCCCCCGGGCCGACAACGCAGCCGCCGCCACCGCCCCGTTGATGCCGCCACCCACCACCACCACGTCGAGGACGTCGACGGCGGGGTCCAGCAGGCGACTCAGACTCTGGTCACGGAGCGTCATCGCGTATCCGTAGCAACACAGCACAGTGCGTCAAAGCCGCCGCCCCCGGCTGTTCCACGGATGTTCCACGGATGTTCCACGGATGTTCCACGGGTGTTTCACGGGTGTTCCACGGGTGTTCCACGGTGTTCCACGAACATGAAGACGGCGCTGCCATGCTGTTCCACGGGTGTTCCACGAATGTTCCCCGGACCCGGCACCCCGGCTCCGGGTCCTTCCCCCAGCGGGGGAAGGCAGGGATGGGGGCTTCGGCGTCCGGCCCCGGCCCCTTCCCCCAGCGGGGGAAGGCAGGGATGGGGGCTTCGGCTCCGGGTCCTTCCCCCACGGTGGAAGGCAGGGATGGGGGCTCGTCAGCAGGAGGCGCCGGCGGCCACCAGGTTGCCGGCCCCGCTGCGCACGGTGACGGGCCCGAAGTGCCCCTCGTCGAAGTCCACGTCGTAGAAGCGGGCCATGACGATGTCGACGTCGGCGGTGAGCTTGCAGTCGTACCAGGCGGCCTTCAGGGCCTCCGCCGCCGGGTGGGCCTCGGCGTACTTGATGGCCGCCGAGCGAAAGAGCCGGTAGCCGAGCTCTTGCCCGTGGGCCTTCACGCTCTCGTGCAGGTGCAGCCATACCGCCCGCCGCTGCTCATGAAACGACGTCGGCGGCGGCAGGGTGCCGTGCTGCAACAGATGGCGGATCTCGGCGAAGATCCACGGTGCACCGATGGCGCCGCGGGCCACCCAGGCCCCGTCGACGCCGGTCTCGTCCAGCAGGGCCTTGACGTCGTCGGCCGTGAAGAGGTCGCCGCTGCCGATGATGGTCTTGTCCTGGTACTGCTGCTTCACGCGGGTCAGAAACGCGCGCCGCGAGGGGCCCACGTACTTTTGGGCCACCGTACGGCCGTGGACGCAGACGGCGTCGAGGCCGCGGGCGAAGGCGCCGTCGATGATTTCCCAGAAGCGGTCTTCGCTGCCGGGCTCGTCGTCCATGCCTCGCCGCATCTTCAACGTCACGGGCACCCCGGGGCGCACGGCGTCACGGACCCGGGACACGATCTCCAGGGCCATGGCCGGGTCGGACAGCAGAAAACCACCCCGACAGCGACCAACCACCTTCTTCACCGGACAGCCAAAGTTGATGTCGACGACGTCGTAGCCGGCGTCCACCAACTTGACGGCGGCGCTGGCGAACTTCTCGGGGGTGGCGCCGAGCAGCTGGCCGGCGACGGGGTGGTCGTCGTCGGCGACGTGCAAGATCTGGTGCTGCAGCTTGCCCGGACGCAAGACCTCCTCGTCGAGGACCACCTCGTTCATGGCGTAGCCGCAGCCAAAGGTGCGGGCCACCCGCCGCATGGGGAGGTCCGAGAAGCCAGACAGGGCGCCCTGAAAGGCGGGCACGTCGAGGGTGAGTCCCCCCAGACGCAGGGGGCGATAGGGGCTTTGGGCGGTCATGATGGCGGGACTGTAGCGACCGGCACCGACGTCGTCGACGGCGTTGTCGACGCCGTTGTCGACGCCGTCGTCGACGGCGTTGTCGAGTGGTGATGGTGGCCGGCTGGTGTCGTCGGCTGTCGCCTGGATGGGTGCCTTGGGGTATCAGCCGTCATGTCCAGCGTCGCCACCGCCAGCGCCTTTCCCCATCGGTTCACCGGCCTGCATGACCTGGCCCGGCTGCCGTGGTTTGCCGAGCAGGATGGTCGGCTGGTGGTGGTGGATCCGTCGGTGGATCGGGCCATCGACATGCACACCCACCTGGCCCTGGCCTTTGTGCGCCCCATGGCCGTCGACCTGACGGCAAGCCATGCCCACGTCGAGCACTACCTGCCCGACGACGCCGCCCTCGACCTCGATGTCTACGTCAACAAGAACTTCCGGCCCGATGACCTGCAGCGCATGAACCGGGACCTCGTGCTTGGATCGTTGAAGGCCACCGGGATGCGCAGCACCCACACGGTGCCAAACCTGGTGCGCGAAATGGGCGAGCTCTCCATCGCCCAATCGGTGCTCTTGCCCATCGAGCTGCCCCGGCCCCTGTCCGACAACACCCGCAGCTGGTTGAAGGCCGTCCACGACGTCGCCGCCGACGAACAGATGGTGTGTTTCGGGTCGATTCATCCGTACACGTTCAACATGGAGGCCCAGCTCGACGAGCAGGTGCGGCTGGGCGTCAAGGGCATCAAGGTCCATCCGGCGGTGCAGATGGTGCGGCCCGACGACGCCCGGGCCATGAAGCTCTATCGCCTGTGTGCGGCGCGCAAGCTGCCCGTGCTGTGGCATTGCGGGCCCGTGGAGATCGAGCCCCGCCTGGGGCGCTACATGTCGCAACTCGTGCACTACGAGCGGGCCATCGCCGAGAACCCGACGACGACGTTCGTCCTCGGGCACTCCGGGGCCCTGCAGATGGAACAAGCTCTCGACTACGCCCGCCGCTACGACAACGTCTGGCTGGAGATCTCGTCCCAGAGCGTGTCGAACATCGGCCGCTTGTTGGACACCCTCGGCGACGAACGCATCATGTTTGGCACCGACTGGCCATTTTACCACCAGGCCGTCCCCCTGGCGAAGGTGCTGATGGCGACGGAGGGGCAGCCCGCCAGCCGGGCCCGGGTGCTGCGCGGCAACGCCGCCCGCTTGTTGGGCTTGTCAGCCTGAGCCGACGTCCCGGGGCGCGAAGATCTTCACCGCCTGGGCCACGCCCTTGAGGTGATGCTCGCCGAGGGAGATGCAGGGCTCGTCGCAGTTGGCGGCGAAGGCCTCGCTGACCAACAGGGGCCGGGCCAGGGTTTTGCATTGCCCGTGCAGGCGGCTGGCGAGGTTGACGGCGGGGCCGATGACGGTGAAGTCGAGGCGGTCGATGGCCCCGATGTTGCCGTAGGCGACGTCGCCGACATGGATGGACATGCCGAAGTCGATGGCCTGCCGCCCGCTGCGCGCGCTGTTGGCCCGGACAGCGCGATCGAAGGCGTCGCGGGCCGCAGCCAAGGCCCTTTGACAGGCGACTCGCTCGTCGTCTGTGTCGGTGACCCGGAAGATGGCCAGCACAGCGTCACCGATGAACTTGAGGACTTCGCCGCCGTTGGCGTGGACGGCGCCGACGACGCAGTCGAAGTAGCTGTTCAACAACTCCAGCAGTTCGGCCCTGGGCAGGCTGTCGGACAAAGCAGTGAAGTCCCGCAGATCCGTGAAGCACACGGCGGCCCGGATGTCGCCGCCGTCGCCACGTGTGACGGCGCCGTCGAGGACGCGGCTGCCGGTGTCTGCGCCCAGATACACGCCCAACAAGCCACGCCCGATGCGCCAGGCTGCGTGGGTGTCAAACAACGGGGCGAGGTAGACCACCGTCGACAGCAGCGTCTGCAGCTGGGCGTCGGTGAAGCCTCCCGGGTTCTTGGTGGACCAGCTGATGGCGGTCACCAGACGTCCCCCTGCCGGGGCCATGCTCACCACCAGATAGTCGGTGAAGCCCTGGGCGACGAGGTCGTCGACGATGCCGAAGTCCCGCGGCGAGGCGGGGTCGCAGAGGTGTCGACGGATGACGCCGTGGGTACCCGCCAACATCGGCGCGATGGGCCCCCGCTTGAACTCCTCGGAGTCCACCGAACCCCAGCCGCGGGCAACCTCGCGCACCACGTCGTCGGCGGCCGTCCAGATGAAGTTCAGGGCCCCCATCAGGGGATGCAGGGTGGGCATCAACACGAGCATGCGGTCGACGGCGATGCCGTCACCGAGCAACGCCTTGCCGTAGCCGGCCAGGACCCGGTGGAAGTCACGGTCCAGTCGTCCCTCGCCGGTCAGATACCGGGCCGCACTCCCCGGGGGAACCGCGCCAAGGGCGGGGATGACAACGTCGTCGACGCGAGAGATGGCAGCCGTCATGCCGCCACCATACCCGGCTGCAGCGCCTGGCAGCAGCGCTGACCCGATGGTGCCCGGGCCCGATCCAACGGCCGTGAAAAGCACCCGGGAAACGGTCGATCCAACGGCCATCTGACGAGCCCCCGGCGGCCGACGGCGATGTGACACCCTGGAACGCGACCGCTATAGACCCTCACCAACGATGACGTCGCCCCAACTGTGTGGAGTCCCTGTGAAGCGCGCCCTGCTGTCCCTGTCCGTCGGTGCTGCAACCTCGTTGGCGGGCTGCGCTGCCGAACCCCTCACCGCTCCCATCGATATCGACGATGTCCTTGCTGGTGAGGGCGAAGGCGAAGGCGAAGGCGAAGGCGAAGGTGAAGGCGAAGGCGAAGGTGAAGGCGAAGGCGAAGGCGAAGGCGAAGGCGAAGGCGAAGGCGAAGGCGAAGGCGAAGGCGAACCCGATCCCTGTGACCCCGTCGGCACGCCGTTTGGCGGTGGCGGTGGCGTCGACGGTGACCCGTTCTTTGTCTGCACCGCGACCCAGCTCAACGCGGTCAACACCGTGCCCGACGGGGCGTTCCTCGTCACCCGGGACCTCGACCTGAGTGAATCGCTCATCACCCCCATCCCGGTCTTCTCCGGCACCTTCGACGGCGGCCACCACGTCCTCGACGGCTTGTCCCTGAACGGGGCCGGTTCCACGGCGCTGTTCGTCAATGTCGATGGCGCCACCATCCGTCGGCTCCAGCTCACCAATGTGAATGTGGTCGGCGGCACCCAGAGCGCCGTCGTCGCCGTCGGTCGCAGCGGCCCCAACCCGGTCCTCGTCGAAGACGTCCATGTGAGCGGGGCCATCACCGGCACCGGTGGTCAGTTGGCGGGCATCATGGTTTCGGGTCTCAGCGGTGACATCGTTCGTCGGGTCTCGTTTCGCGGCACCATCACCAACAGCGGCGGCGAGTTTGTCGGCGGCATCGTGCGCGTGTTGGGTGCCGGGGCCGTCGTCGCCGACGCCGTCTTCGTTGGCACCATCGCCACCACCCAGTCCAAGGCTGGCGGCATCATCGAGACCCAGCAGGGCAGCGTCGAGCGCGCCGTGGCCCGGGTGACCATCACGGGTCCGGCCAACCGCTTCGGCGGCATCGCGGCGGTGACCCTGGCCGGCGCCTCGCTCACCGATGTCGTCGCTGTGGGCACCTTCGATGGCACCGAGCGCATCGCGGGCCTCGTGGCTGAAGCGGCTGGTGCCACCACCATCACCCGCGGCGTCAGCGCCCCAAGCATCAACGCCTCGGTGCGCGACGGTGACGCCGTCGTCGCCTTCGGCCGTGACAACGTCATCGCCACCGCCGTCTTTTACGACGCGGCCCTGGCCTTCACGGTGGCTGGTGCATCGGGTGCTACGCCAAGCCTGGTGGGCAACGCCATCGGCCTGGCGACCCCCGACCTGCAGGACGCCGACTTCGCCGCCCTGAGCTCCCTGACCTCGCCTGTGTGGGTGTTGTCGACGGGGGCCTACCCAACCCTCGCCTTCGAAGCCGAACTGCCCGCCAACGACTGAGCTCAGTGGGCGGCGACCGCCGCGAGGGGGCGGCGATGCGTCAGCGTCTCAGGCGCTGACGTCCACACCCTGCGTGCTGTCGTGCGTGCTGTCGTGCTTGCTGTCGTGTTCGCTGTCGTGCTCGGCCCGGGCGCGCCCCTGTGACCGCACCACGGCCGACTGCCGACGTCGTTCGGCCTCGGCCTCGAAGAGCTGGTTCAGGTCGGCCATCGCCGCCGTCGCCGTCTGCACCATCTGGCTCTCGTCGTGATGCATCAAGAAGCCACGCTCAAGCAGGCCCTGATCCCAAACCCGGAAATTCTCCGTCACCTCGGCGGCGTGCACCGGGTCTTCGTCGAGGTCGGCCATGACCTGCTCGGCCATCTTCAGCGACGAATGCAGCGTCTCGCGGATGAGGAACGTCACGCCCAGGTCCATCATCTTGTAGGCGTGCTGCCGGTTGCGCACCCGCGCGTAGATCGGGAGCCCCGGAAAGCTGCCCTTGACGATGGTGGCAATCTTGACGCTCGTCTCGACGTCGTCGACGGCCAGCACCAACGCTCGCGCTCGCTCGATGCCAGCGGCGCGCAGCAGCTCCAGGTGCGAGGCGTCGCCGTAAAAAAGCTTGTTGCCGAACTTGCGGACGAAGTCGACGTGCTCGACGTCCTTGTCGAGGGCCGTGAAGCGGTGGCCGCCGGCGATGAGGGTCCGGCCCACGATCTGCCCGAAGCGGCCGAAGCCGGCGATGATGGTGGGCGCATCGGTGTCGACGACGTCGAAGGCCCGCTGCTCATCAGGCGCCGCCGGCTTGAGCTTGTTGGCGAGGCGCTCGAGGAGTGGCAGCAGCAGCGGCGTCGTGGCCATGGACACCGACACCATGACGACGAGCAGGTCCTTCATGTCAGGCGTCAGCACGTGCTGCTCGGCGGCGACCCCGTACAGGACGAAGGCGAACTCGCCGCCCTGGGACAGCGAACCAGCCACCGACAGGCGCTCCCGGAGGGGGGCCGTCGAGCGGAGCGACACGAGCCCGAACAACAGGCCCGTCTTCAACACGACGACCACGACGACGCCGGCCACGACGATGCCGGCGCTGTCCCGGGCGACCTCGAGGTTGGCGCTCATGCCGATGGCCATGAAGAAGAGCCCCAACAGGATGCCCTTGAAGGGATCAATCGCGGCCTCGAGCTCGTGGCGGTACTCGCTGTCGGCGAGGAGGACGCCGGCCAGGAAGGCGCCGAGGGCCATCGACAGGCCCACCGACACCATCGCCAGGCCAGCGCCCACGACGATGAGCAGCGCGACAATGGTTGAGATCTCGTGCACGTGCACGCTGGCGAGGGCCTTGAAGAGCGGCCGGACCAGGAAGCGACCGCCCAGCAGAAACAGCACGATGACGCCGACCGCCTTGGCCGCGCTGACAGCGATGTCGGTGGCCGAGCCGCTGCTCTCGCCGGCAATGATGGGGATCAAGGCCAGCAGGGGCACGACGGCCAGGTCTTGAAACAGCAACATCGCAAAGCCCGTCTGGCCCGGCTGTCCGCGGCTCAGCCCGCGGTCAGCCATGAGCTGGAGGGCTATCGCCGTCGACGACAGGCTCAGACCCATGGCCATGACGAGGGACACCGACACCGGCAGCCCGAAGGCCAGGCCGGCGATGGTCAGCAGCCCCGTCGTGCCGACGACCTGCAGGCTGCCGAGTCCAAAGACGCTGCGCCGCAGGGCCCAGAGCCGTTGGGGCTGCAGCTCAAGACCGACCAGGAACAAGAAGAACACCACGCCGAGCTCGGCGATGTGCAGCACCTCGTCCACGTGGCCGAGCACGTTGAGGACGCCCGGCCCGACGACGACGCCAGCGGCCAGGTAGCCGAGCACCACGCCGAGCCCGAGCTTCTTGAACAGCGGTACAAAGATGACCGCCGCAACCATCACCAACGCCGCTTGGGAAAAGACCGACATGCCCCATCCTTCTCACCTCTTCGGGAGCGAGGCAATCAACGCGGGCCTGCGCAACGTGCCGACGGAAGCGGCCTGGTGTCGCCGTCGACGCTGGCCACACCGCACCACCAGGTGACGTCGTCCTTCAGGCTGCTCAGCCGATCGGCTGCAGCAGGCCCCGCTGGACGGCGGGGCGGGCCAGGAAGCGGTCGAGATAGGCCGGCACCGCCGTCAGCGCGTCGAAGCCCACGAGGTCGGAGGCTTTGTAGAAGTCCCGCAGGGCCCGCAGCCAGGGGGCGATGGCGATGTCGGCGATGGAGTAGTCGCCGGCAATCCACGGACGGGTGGCCAGCTGGCCATCAAGGACCGCCAACAGCCGTTTGGCCTCGTCGATGTAGCGTTGCCGTGGGCGGGGATCGTCGATGGCCTTGCCACCGTAGACGGCGAAGAAGCCCAACTGGCCAAACATCGGCCCCACGCCCCCCATCTGGAACATGAGCCATTGCAGCACCTGATGCCGCGCCGCCGTCGTCGTCGGCAACAGCTGCCCGGTCTTGTCCGCCAGGTAGACGAGGATGGCCCCCGATTCGAACAAGCCCATGGGCTCGCCGTCAGGGCCGTGGGGATCGATGATGGCCGGGATCTTGTTGTTGGGGTTCAACGACAAAAACGCCGGGCTGCGGACGTCGTCAGACAACGAGATCCGATGGGCTTCGTAGGGCAGGCCCATCTCTTCCAGGGCGATGGAGACCTTGACGCCGTTGGGGGTCGGAAACGAGTAGAGCTGGATGACGTCGGGGCGGGTGGCGGGCCACCGAGCCGTGATGGGAAACGCAGACAGGTCGGTCATGGCAACACTCCAGGCGTCGAATCGGGTCACGGCGAACAGGGCGGTGGTACCGTTTCGCTGGCCCGTCGGCATCCACCGGCTCAGCCCTGCGGTCGGCGGCGGCGACGCAGGCCCGACGGCGACAGACCCGTGGCCTTCTTGATGGCCTGACCCAGGTGCTGCAGCGACGCGAAGCCGGCGTCGAGGGCGATGGCCGTCAGGGGGGCGTCGGTGTCTTCGATGCGGGCCCGGGCCACGGCCAGGCGGGCGCTGGCGACGACGTCGATGAAGCGGGTGTCCTGGTCCTGCAGGCGTCGCTGCAGGGTGCGCACCGACACGCCGAGGGCCCGGGCGGCGTCGTCGAGCTCCAGCCGCGGCGTGCGCAGGCACAGGGCCCGCAACCGGTCGATGACGGCGTCGTGGTCGCCGTCGTCGCAGCCGTCGAGGAACGCCGCGAGCTCGGTGTGATGGGCGGGGTCTTCGCCCAGGGCGACGAGGCCGGCGTCGACGGTGTCGACGACGGTGACGGGATAGGGGGGCGGCAGCACCTGGAAGAAGCCGGCCACGACGGCGCCTTCAAGACCGGGAGGACGAACGATGGCGAGGGCCTGCACCCGGGCCCCCAGGAGCGCGTGGTGGTCCTGCACGTAGCGCGCAAAGACCTCGAAGCTCTGGGGCTCGACGGCGGTGAGGCGACGGGCATCAATGAGGGAGCGATGGGGCGGTACCCGGGGCTCGAGCTCGAGGCGGATGGTGTCCACGAGGTCGGTGGCGTCGTCGCCGGCCACGTGGCCCCACACGGCAAACCCCCACAACCCGGGGGCCTTCACGCGCGCACAGAACGACAGCCACGACGGCCCCCGCCAGGCACGACCCTCCGGCGCCCGGGCATAGACCTCTCGGGATGGCGCAAGCTCCATGGCGTCACGGTACCCCAGGAGGGGTCGGCTACAGAAAGCGCCGGAGCCGGGCCAACCGCTTGGCCGCCGGCGAGACAGCCTGATCAGGGGTCGTCGGTGTCGTCGGCGGTGTCGTCGGCGGTGTCGTCGGCGGTGTCGTCGGCGTCGGTGCGGGCGGCGGCGGCGGCTTCGGGGGAGGCGGCGGGGTCGGCCGCCCCGTCTGCAGGGCCTCAAGGCTGTCGAGGCCAAGGTCTGTGGCCAGGCGGTAGAGAATGGCGGCGGTCACGCGGGCGTCGTCGAGGGCCCGGTGGGCGTGCTCATGGGGGATGCCGTAGTGGGCGGCCACCCGGCCAAGCTTGGCGAAGCCCAGGTGACGCCGGGCGAGGGGAATCGGATCGATCCACGGCAGCAGGGGCGGCAGTTCTCGACGGCATTCGGTGAAGGCCACCTCGATGAAGGCCCGGTCAAATGGCACATTGTGGGCAACGATGAAGTCCACGCCGACGAAGCAGTGGGCGACGGCGTTGACGATGTCGCCAAACAACGGCGCGTCCTTGAGGTCACGCTCGCGCAGGCCCGTCAGGCGGGTGATGAAGCCCGGCACGGGGACCGCCGGGCCCACCAGGGACTGGAAGGACTTGATCTCCTGCCCGCCCCGCTGCACCGAGATGCCGAGTTCGATGACGTTCTCGATCCGCGGTGACAGGCCGGTGGTTTCGACGTCGACGACGGCGAAGCTCAGCTCGGCAAGGGGACGTGACGACACCACCCTGGTGTGACCCGCCCGTGGGCCCCTGCCAAGCCATTGGTCGCGGGCGTGTCGGGTTGGCGCCCCCATGACACCGATTGGCGCCCCCATGGGCGCGGGCCCGCCCGACCTGCGACACCATCGGCTGGTTGTTGTGGATGTTGTGGATGTTGTGGAGGACCGTGATGCCCGAAGGAACCCCCGGATCGACGCCTGGACGGGACCCCGGCTCCATGGTGGACCTCGTCCTCGTCGGCGGCACCGTCTACGACGGCAGCGGGGCTCCAGCGCAGATGGTGGACGTCGCCATCGACGGCGACCGCATTGTCGCCATGGGCCCGGGCCTCGCTGCCCGTGGTCGACGGGTGGTGGACTGCACGGGCAAGTTCGTGACGCCGGGCTTCATCGACCTGCACACCCACTACGACGCCGAGGTGGAGGTGGGCCCCGGCCTGTCCGAGAGCGTGCGCCACGGCGTCACCACCGTGGTGCTTGGCAGCTGCAGCTTGAGCCTGGCCATCGGCGAACCCGACGACCTCGCCGACATGTTCTGCCGGGTCGAGGGCATGCCCGACGCCGTGGTTCGCCCCATGATCCACCGCCAGAAAACCTGGGACGGCCACCGCGCCTACCTCGACCACCTCGACAGCCTGCCCCTGGGCCCAAACGTCGCCTGCTTCGTCGGCCACTCCGCCCTGCGGGCCCACGTCATGGGCCTGGAACGCAGCGCCTCTGCCGATGTGCGGCCAACCCCGGCAGAAGAGCAGCGCCAGCGGGACCTCGTCGTGGACGCCGTCGACGCCGGCTACCTCGGCCTGTCGGTCCAGACCCTCCCCTGGGACAAGCTCGGCGGCACGAAGGCCTGGCGCAGCCGCCCCCTGCCGTCGACGTTTTCCCCCTGGTCCGAGGTCCGGGATCTCGCCCGCCTGCTGCGGGACCGGGGCGCGGTCTTGCAGGGGGTGCCCAACATCTCCACCAAGTGGAACGTGATCTTGTTCCTCCTCGAGAGCGTCGGCCTGTGGCGTCGCCCCTTGAAGACGACGGTGGTGTCGATGATGGACATCGTCGCAAGCCCCGGCATCCACAAGCTCATCGGCGCCATCTCCCGCTTCTTCAACCGCGTCCTCGGCGCCGACTTCCGCTGGCAGGCTTTGCCTGAGGTTTTTGACCTGTGGGCCGATGGCCTCGACCTGGTGGTCTTTGAAGAATTCGGCGCCGGCGCCGCCGCCCTCCACGTCGACGATCTCTCTGAGCGGGCTCGTCTGCTCAAAGACCCCGCCTGGCGCAAGCGCTTCAAGAAGGAATGGCGCAGCGTGTTCTCCGCCCGCGCCTTTCACCGGGACCTTGGCCTCGCCCGGGTGGAGTCCTGCCCCGACGCGTCCAAGAACGGCCGCACCTTTCGCGAGCTGGCCCGGGCCAGTGGCCAAGACGAGGTCGACGTCTTTTTGGACCTCGTCGCCGAGCACGGTGAGAAGCTTCGCTGGTACACGGTGATGGGCAACGGTCGCGATCAAAGCATCGCCGAAATCGTGACCCACAAAGACGTGCTCATTGGCTTCTCCGACGCCGGCGCCCACCTGCGCAGCATGGCCCACTACAATTTCCCGTTGCGGCTCCTGCGTCACGCCAGGCGGCTGGACTGCATGGCGACAGAGACTGCCATCTGGCGGTGCAGCGGCGAGATCGGCGACTGGCTCGACATCGACGCCGGCCATCTGCGCGTCGGGGGCCGCGCCGACGTCGTCGTCATCGACCCCGCCGGCCTCACCGACGTTGTCGAAGAAGCCCGGCTGGCCCTCATGCCCGAGCTCGGCGGCTTTGAGCGCCTGGTGCGGCGCAACGACGACGCCGTCGCCCTGGTGGTCGTCGGTGGCCAGGTTGCGGTGGAAGGTGGGCAGCCGGCGCCCATCCTCGGCCAGCAGAAGCTCGGCCGGGTGCTGCGGCGCCAGGCAGCGTCGTCACCCGGGCCAGAAGCCACAGTGAACGCGGCCGCCCTTGCCCCGTGAGTCCCTGCGGTGGCTGTGCTACCGCTTGGCCATGAGCTCACCCTTCCGTGCCGCCGTCGTTGTCGCTGTTGCCGCTGCTGTTGGCACCCTGTCGGTGGTCGGCTGCGTCACCGCCGAGCAGGTGCGACAGGTCACCTATCCGGCGAGCTTTCAGTACATCCCCGAGGAGCGGCTGACCCAAAGCATGTGGCGGCTCGCCAAGGGCGTGCAGGACCTCGACACCACCCTGGCCGCCAGCGCCGAGCTCGAAGAGGCCGACCGCCAGACCCGGGTCCTCGCCATCCTCGACGACATGAGCGCTGCCACCGCCGCGGTGTCTGCGCCGGGCCAGAACACGAACCATCCCAACATCGAGCTCAACCTCGGTCGCTTGCAGATGGACATCGCCCTCGCCCGCAGCGCCGCCGCCTTGACCCCGGGGGACTTCACCGCCGCCCGCGCCCTGCCGACGGCATGTCTGGCGTGTCACGTCGGTGGTCCCGGCGGGGCCCAGCGCCGCTGACTTCGATCGCTGACGTCACGCCTGAGATCACGCCTCACATCACGCGCCCACCAGAGGACCCGCGATGAACCGTCCCCTGCCACCCCGGATGTCGCCGACAGCGCCGACAGCGCCGACAGCGCCGCTGCCCCCGATGACGCCGCGCCCGCCGGCGGTGTGGTCGGGTCAGACTGACGACGCCCGCATGGAAGTGCGTCTGCGCCTGTTCGTGGTGCCGGTGGCTTTGGTGCTGGCCTGGATCGTGGCCCACACGCCCCTGGGCGGGTTTCTGGGTCGGGTCTTTCTGAGCATGTGGCTCCACGAGCTCGGTCACGCCACGGCGGCCTGGTTCTCTGGCCGCTTCGCGTTTCCCGGCCCCTGGCGCACCTTCATCGGCGACGGACGCTCGTTCCCCGTGGTGCTCCTCGTGTCGTCGCTGTTGCTGTGGTGGGCCGTCACCCGCTTTCGCGCCGGGCGACGGACGTCGGCGGCCGTGGCGGTGGCCCTGCTTGGGGTCCAGCTGGTGTGCACCTTCGGCTTGTCGGTGAAGTCCCAGGGAGCCCTGTTCCTGTTTGCCGGTGACGCCGGCGGCATGGTGCTTGGGGCCCTGCTGGTGTCGACGTTCTTTGTTCCCCCCGAGCACGCCTGGCGGGTGCGCTGGTTGCGCTGGGGCTTCGTCGTCATCGGCGCCTTCGCCTTCGTCGACCCCCTCCATGTCTGGTGGGCCGCCTGGGGCGACGCCGCCGAAATCCCCTTTGGCCGCATCGACGGCGTGGGCTTGTCCGACCCCACCCGCCTCGTCGACGAGCACCAGTGGCGGGAAGGCGCCATGATCCGCCGCTTCCTCACCGTGGGTGCAATCTCGTTCACGGCCATCGTGGTCGCCTGGCTCCGGGGCATCAAGCTCGGACGACAGGAGCTCGAGATGGCAAATGACGAAGTCACAGCCATCGCCGCTCGCGACGTCGAAGAACAACGCCGCCACAGCGACTGGCGCTGAAGCCGACCTCAGCGCTGTCAGCCTGTCAGGCTGTCAGGCTGTCAGGTGATGTCGATGACGATGCGGCCCACCAGGCGACCGGACTTGAGCCGCTGCAGGCCCCGGGCGGTGTCGGCCAGGGGCACGTGTTCGGCGATCCGGACCGACAGGCCGTCGGCGAGCCAGGCCCCAAGCTGCTGGAGGTCGGCGGTCGTCGAGCGCACCCCCGCCCAGCGGCAGCGCTTCTTCGAGACCAGACCCGCCAGCGTGCCGAGCACGAGGGCCGGGCCCGGCAACGTCGTCACCATCACGCCCGCCGGGGTCAGGGCGGCGCTGGCCTTGCCCCAGGCATAGGTGCCGGTGGTGTCGAGGATGACGTCGTACGGACCGCCGGCAAAGGGATCGGTCTTGGCCCGATCGACGACCACGTCGGCGCCGGCGGCTTTGACGTCGTCGACGGCGTAGTCGCTGCAGACCCCGGTCACGTGGGCCCCCAGGCGCTTGCCGATGCCCACCGCAAGGAGGCCCACGCCGCCAGCGGCCCCCAGCACGAGGAGGCGCTGCCCTGCCACGAGGCCACCCTTGTCGCGCAACAGCTGCAGGGCGGTGAGGCCGACGGTGGCGGCGCCGGCGGCGGTGGCGTGGCTGACGCCGGCGGGCTTCTTGGCGATGGTGTCTTTGGCGACGACGACACTCTGGGCGCAGCTGCCCTGGGTGGTGCTGCCGGCGTAGGCCAGATGGCCAAAGACCTCGTCGCCGACGATGAAGCCGGTGCCTGGGCCCACCTCGGTGACGACGCCAGAGAAGTCGTAGCCCGGCACCAGGGGCTTCGTCATGGCATGCAGCACCCGGCCCGCGAACTCACGCTCGACGGTCTTGACGTCGGCGGCGTTGAGGCAGGCGGCAATGACCTTGACGCGGACGCCGGCCCCAAGGGGAGCCTCGGGCACGTCGACGATGGCAAGAGAGCTGATGGTGTTCTGCGAACTGCCGACGGCACGCATGGTGGCCTCCGGCACTGCACATACCCCATCGCTGGCCGCAGCGTCGTCGTCGATCAACCGCGCCAGCGGTTGACTGGCATGAACATCAAGCGCGAAGCGCTTGATCAACCCACGCGCAAATCCACCACGGTGGTGCCATCGGCGGCCATGGTGACGCCGTCGGGCAGCGGGCCGGACAGCGCGAGCGGCACCCGCAGCGTCGTCAGGTCGGGCCGGGCGACGGACAATGCTGCTGCAGCCACCGAGATGGCGTAGAGGGCTTCGCCGGCGGCGGGGCCATCGCCGTCGCCGCTGAAGCGCATCAGCACCAGCTCCACGAGGTCGGCGCTGTGGTCGTCGGCTTGGCCGACCGCTTCGCGGACGCCTTCGCGAACAGCGAAGTGGGGCCCCAGGGGCACCCCGTGGCGGGCCCCCACCCAGCGCAACGGTGTTGCCCGCATGGCCAGCACGAAGCGGTCGGCCTCGTCGTCGGTCCAGCTTGCGCCAGGGTCGACGGCGGCGGTGCCCGCCCGCACCACCAGGAAGTCCCGTTTGGCGACGACGGCCTGGCGCAGGGCGGTCCAGATGGGGGCGTTGTCGTCGGGGCGCTGGGGCATGAGCATGGGCACAGGCTAGCCCGAATACTCATGATTATTCAAACACTTGGATGATGAGCCCAGTGTGCGGATCGGCCCGTTGGACCCGACACATGTCATGGCAGGCCCGGGATCAGCGGGCTACGTATGGGGACATGCGCGCCATTCTCACTGCCCTGGTGTCGGTTGTGTCCGTCCTTGCCCTTGGCTCGGCCTGCGACCTGTTGTCGTCGATTGTGCCACCGGAAGACGACACGCCCCCCACCCGTCGTCCCGCCCGCGAGGGTGAGGGCGAAGGCGAGGGCGAAGGCGAGGCCCGCTGCACCGAGAACAGCGACTGCCAGGGCGGCGAGTTCTGCGACGACGGCGCCTGTCGCCGGGTGTGTGAGGTCGACCTCGACTGCGACGGTGGGCAGCTGTGCCTCGATGCCCGCTGCCGGGTCCCCGAGTGTGTGCGCGACGCTGACTGCCCCGGTGGCTTTGGTTGCACCGACAACGTCTGCGTCGGCCTGGTGGCCTGCACAGACGGCGCCGTCCGCTGCGTCGACGACCAGACCCTCGGACTGTGCGTGGCTGGCAGCGAGCGCCTGCAGGCCTGCAGCCCCGGGCGCTGCACCGACAACGGCTGTGTCGTCGGCGGCGAAGGAGAGGGCGAGGGTGAAGGCGAGGGCGAAGGCGAAGGAGAGGGTGAAGGCGAAGGCGAGGGCGAAGGCGAAGGCGAGGGCGAAGGCGAACTTCCAGCCGGGCTGTCCATCCAGCTCCCTGGGCGCGTTGGTCATCGTCCCCGGGCTGCTCTATTGGCAGCGCGGCCGCGGCTACGCCCTCGACGTCGGGGCAGACGGCGTGGTGACTCGGGGTGGCCTTCGCTTCACGTGGGAGACCTTGTCGCAGGTGCGCAAACGCAGCTTCCGACGTCGAGGCTGGAACATCGGTCGCCGCATCATCGAACTCGAGTTCACCACCGGCCAGGCCACCCTCGAAGAGAGCGCGTTGGCGGGGCCCTTCGACGCCGTGTGGAACGCGTTGGAGGACTCGTCCGTCGCATGACGCCGGCCCCGCGATGACGGGCTGTGTTCACGACGAAGACGGGGGCCCAGCGCTGCTGGCCCCTTGCCGGTACAGGCGACAGAAGGGGTCCAGCTCGTCGGCCTCCCGGGCGGCGGCGCTGTGTCCGGGCATTGAGGCTGTGGCCAGCAACGCCTCGGCCTGGCGGACCCGCTCGGGGTACAGCGACGACCAGACCTCGGCGAGAACCTTCAGCGACACGCCGTGGCCACGGCGGGCGGCGTCGATGCGCTCGGTGGCCCGCACATGACCCCAGCGCAGGTCGTAGCGCACACGCTTGACGGGATCGCTCCACAGGGGGCGAAGCCGCACCAGCGAGGTGTGCATGACCCGCAAGCTGCTCGCCCGGTGGCCCTCGGCGTTCGTCAGATCCCCCTCGATCCGCTCGATGAGGGCCTGACAGCCATCGGCCAGCACCTGGTCCGGGCACAGGGGGTCCAGCTGCAGCAACTCGTAGATGCTGCGCTCCCGCAGGGCCACTGCTGACAACAGACCGTCGACGTCGACGAGGGCTGGCCCCGGACCTGCCGGTGGCGCGGCCGCGTGGGGCACCGCATGTGTCATCACCGGCGACGGCATCGGGCCCGGGCCGTGGTCCATGGCGCCAGTGAGCACGGTGGCCAGGCGCCCGGCGAGCTCGGTGCTCAGCTGCACGAAGCGCACGCCAAGACCGTCGTCGCTGGTCCGCACGACCTGGGCCATCACCTGAACGACCTCGGGCTCGTACGGGGGCCGAGGCAGCTGCATATGCAACTCCAGGCGTCGGTCCGGGGCGCAGCGGATGGTGCCCGCCAGGAACGCGCCGCCGATGGAGAGGTCGGTCACCGTGGCCGGCCACCAGCCGGCCTCCTCGAGGAGCCGGAAGCTCGCCACCAGGCTCACCTTGACCCGCGGCGTCCAGCGCACCTTCTTGGTTTCCGGCACCTGGTGATGCACATGCACAGGGTCGAGCACACGGTCGAGCACAGGGTCGAGCACGGGGTCGAGGGTCGGCGCCGACCCGCCTTCGCTGCTGTCGCCCCCATGCTCCCCCACAGCGACCGCGAGGCCATCGTCGACGGTGGCGACCGCCACGATGGGGGCCTCGACAGTGACGGCGGTGGTGATGGGGGCGAAGACGTCTGCGTCGGGTGGCACCTCGGCTGATGGCGCCGGTGTCGCCGGGGCCGCTGTCGCCGGGGCCGCTGTCGCCGGGGCCGCTGTCGTTGCTGTCGCTGTCGTTGCTGCCGCTGTCGTCGCTGTTGCCACGTTCACCATGGTCACCAACGACGCCCGCCGCGACGGCAGCGGCGGCGGCCGCTCCCGCGGTGGCAGAGGCGGTGGCGACGTCGCCGGTGGCGCGGGGAGTGCAACAGCGATGTTCTCGCGGTCACCCACGCTGCCGTCGTTGCTGACAGGTGCGGGGGCGGCGGCGAAGACGTCGTCGCTGTCATTCGCGCCGACATCGCTGACGACATCGCTGACGACGTCGCTGACGACATCGCTGACGACAGGCGTTGTGGCAGCGGCGAAGACGGCGTCGACGGCGGCTTCAACGTCGACGGCAGCAGCATCGGTGACGGCAGCGCCGGGTGCAGCATCGGGTGCAGCATCGGGTGCAGCATCGGGTGCAGCATCGGGTGCGGCGTCGGGTGCGGCGTCGACGGCGGCTTCAGCATCGACGGCAGCAGCATCGGTGACGGCAGCGTCGGCGCCTGGCCAGGCAGGTGGGCGGGTGAGGTCGGCGTCGGGTGCGGCATTCGGTGCGGCGTCGACGGCGGCCGCTCCCGCGAACGCTTCCGCCAGGGCGTCGTCGCCCGCGCCGTCGAGAGCGCCGAGGTCGCCCAGGGCGGCGTCGAGGGCGTCGGTGATTTCGCCGTCCTCGAGCGAACCCAGGCCGCGGTTGTCGACGACGTCGTCGGCACCACCGTTGCGGAAGTCATCGAGGCCAATCTCGTCATCGTCGTCGTCAGCGCTGTCGTCGAACCGGTCGTCGAAACTGTCGCCTGCGGATCCGTCTGCGGACGGGGCCGACGACGTCAGCGCTGCATGGTGGTCGGGGGTGCCGCCGCTTTGCTCATCGATGACCCGCATGGCGTCGAGGAGCACCAGCATGGTGGGCCGCTCCACGTTGGGCAGCACGGGCTCATGTTCGAAGTAGAGGCTGAAGGTGCCGCGGGACCAGCAGCACAGGGCGATGACGGCGGCTTCCCCCGCCTGGCGGTTGGCGCCCGCGCCCGTCTCGGCGCGGACCACCTGGCCGTGCTCGATGTGGATCAGGCCGGTGTCGTCGCCGCGCCGCACCTGGACCCGCACGGTGCGTCGGGCGAAGTCCATGTTCTGGAGGATCTCCGTCAGCGGCATCGCCGCGATGGCCCCCGTGACGTCGGCGGGCCGGGCCGACGCGTCGTCGGGGCCGCCGTCCGGCGCTCGCTCGCGTTCGTCCCTCTCGCCAAAGCGGCCCCCCGCGTTTGCACGGTCATGCTCTGCGCAGGCACCATCCGCGCGGACCGCCCCAATGTGACAGACGAGGCCCGGGACCTCCAGAAAACGGCGGCCAGACGGGATGGCGCCACGGTTCACCGGCTCAGGGGCTCCAATCAGACGCCGTCGATTGGAAGGGAAAGACGGCTTCATGGCGCCGGTGAATCCGTCTCGGCCATCGACACCGGCCCTGTCCGATGATAAACGGAACGCAGTCCGTTTCTGTGCATCCATCTCGGGAAGACATGACCATCACGCGCCGCCACTTCGTCGCCGCCTCCGTCGCTGGCCTGGCCGGCGTGGGAGGCCTTGTTGCGAGCCGCACCCAGGAGCCGCCGATGTCCACGCCGTCGTCCCCGTCATCCCCGTCGTCCCCGTCGCCGTCATCGAACACGACCACGTCGACCACGTCGAAACCGTCGACCACGCGCCAGCCCGTGGTCTTTCTGCCCCACGGAGGTGGCCCCTGGCCCTTCGTGAAGCTGGGCTTTGCCTCCGACGCCGAAGACGCCGGCCTGCGGGCCTATCTGGTGGGCCTGCCCGCGGCCGTGCAGGCCGCCACCGCCGTGGCCCCCCGGGCCATCCTCGTCATCTCGGCCCACTGGGAAGAGTCGGTGCCGACGGTGACGACGTCGTCGGCGCCACCCCTGCTCTTTGACTACTACGGCTTTCCCAAGGCCAGCTACGAGCTCACCTGGCCGGCCCCTGGCGACCCCGCCCTGGCGGCCCGCGTGCGGGCCCTCCTCGAAGGCGCCGGCTTTCCCACGGCGCAAGACGCCGAACGCGGCTACGACCACGGCACCTTCGTGCCCCTCAAGGTGGCGTTTCCCGAGGCCCGCATTCCCGTCGTGCAGCTGTCGTTGGTGGCGGGCCTGGACCCCGCGGTCCACCTCGCCATGGGCCGGGCCCTGGCCCCCCTGCGCGACGAGGGCGTGCTCATCGTCGGCAGCGGCATGACCTACCACAACCTCCGCTCCTTCGGCTCCCAGTCAGCCCCCGTCGCCGAGGCCTTCGACGCCTGGCTGCGCGAGGCCACGACATCGCCACCCGCCGAGCGCGACCGTCGCCTGACGGGCTGGACCAAAGCGCCGGCGGCCCGCCTGGCCCACCCTCGTGAAGAGCACCTCATCCCCCTGATGGTGTGCGCGGGCGCCGCCGGTGACGACGTCGGCCACGTCGCCTGGAACGGCACCTGGGCCGGCCTGCGCTTGTCCGCCCATCAATTCGGTGGGGTGGTCGCCTGACGCTCGGCAGCGGTGACTACGATGGTCATCTTCCCGGCACCGCGCGTGACGGCGGTTGATCGCTTCGCGCTTGATGCTCATGCCGGTCATCCGCTGGCGCGGCTGATCGACGCGCTCCATGCCGACCGACCACGGCGGTGAATCCCCTGCCCATCGACGACGTCTGCACCTCCCCTGGCAAGAGCCAGCGCAGCAGCGAGGTGCCCCATGTCGATGAAGAACATCCTCAACCACATCACGAAGACGCCGCAGTCGGAGCCGTTGCCGACGATGGTGGCGAACTCTGCCGGCGGATTCTCCTTCGCAGTCGACCCCTGGCATCGCCTCGATCGCTTCTTGATCCTCGGCGTCGACGGAGGCTCGTTCTATGCCTCGGAGCGCGCGCTCACGAAGGAGAACGCCGCTGTCGTCGCGGGCTGCGTGTCGCAAGACGGTCCCCGGGTCGTCGCGCGCATCGTGGCTGTCAGCGAGGCAGGTCGCGCGCCCAGGAACGATCCGGCGATCTTTGCCCTGGCCGTCGCCTTGAAGACGGGTGACCTCGAGACCCGGCGTCTCGCGGGCGCTGCCGTCGTGCGCGTCTGCCGCACGGCCACCATGTTGTTCTCCCTCGTCGAGGCCGTGAAGGCCTTCGGTGGCTTCGGTCGCATCACCGACCGGGCCATCGAGGGGTGGTACCTCGACAAGGGCACCGACGAGCTGGCGCTGCAGTTGGCCAAGTACCAGAGCCGCAACGGCTGGTCGCACCGCGACCTGCTGCGCAAGGCCAAGCCAGTGCCTGGCAACGACACCCAGAAGCAGTTGTTTGCGTGGGCGGTCGGCAAGCCCGCCGACGTCAGCTGTGTGCCGTTGCTCGCCGGCTTCGAGCAGGCGAAGGCGTCGACGTCGTCACGGGAGGTGGCTGACCTGGTGGTCAAGCACCGCTTGCCCCGCGAGTGCGTGCCGACGCAGTACCTGGGCGACCGGGATGTCTGGTTGGCGTTGCTGGCCATTGGCATGCCGATGGGGGCCCTGTTGCGAAACCTCGGCAAGCTCACGGCGGTGGGGGCGCTGGCGCCGTTGTCGTCGACGACGGCCGAGGTCTGTGCCCGCTTTCGCGATGGGCGGCAGCTGCAACAGGCCCGTCTGCACCCCCTGGCGATCCTGGTCGCCCAGCGGGTCTACGCCTCGGGTCACGGCGACAAGGGTTCCCTCACGTGGCAGCCCGTGCCCGAGATCGTGGCCGCGTTGGAGGCTGCGTTTCGCCTGGCGTTTGACGCCGTCGAGCCGGCCAACCGCCGCTTCCTGGTGGGTCTCGACGTCTCGGGGTCGATGGCGGGTGGTCGCGTGGCCAACTCGCCCCTGACGCCCCGCGAGGCCGCCGCGGCGATGGCTCTTGTGCTGACGGCGACGGAGCCGCGGTCGTTGGTGACCGCGTTTTCGGCGGCGGGTGTCGGGGCATGGTCGCCGACGGTGACGACGAAGAAGTCGTCGATGGGCACGGGCAACGGCATCTCGCCGTTGCCGCTGCAGGCGTCGTCGACGTTGGCGCAGGCCATCGCGATGACGAGCAACCTGCCGTTTGGTGCCACCGACTGTGCGTTGCCCATGCGCTACGCCCTTGAGAAGCACCTCGAGGTGGACTGCTTCGTCGTCTTGACCGACAACGAGACCTGGGCGGGTGATGTGCACCCGGTGAAGGCGCTTGCGGCCTACCGCAAGCAGACGGGCATCGCCGCGCGGCTCGTCGTCGTCGGCATGGTGAGCAACGGCTTCACCATCGCCGACAAGGACGACGCAGGCATGCTCGACGTCGTTGGCTTCGACACGGCGACGCCGTCGTTGATCAGCGCCTTCGCTCGGGGCGACGTGTGACCGGTGGGTGCGGCCATTCCTGGTGGCCGCACCCACCGATACATGGACCACACCGCATGCAGTTCAAAGACTTCCAGGATCGCGATGAATGGGGCAGGGCTCAGCGACGTTCATCGAGCACCACCACATCCACTGTCGAGCTGATGAGTCATGGTTATCTTCGTACGATTCACCCATGATTCACGTCCTTGCTCGCTTATTTTGATCTCTTTTTTTGTGAGCTGAAGACGAATCGTTACCGCGTGTCGGGGGTTCGACTCCCTCCGTCGCCGTCAGGCGGCGTAGCTCAGGTGGTAGAGCAGTAGAATTCGATCGTCGGTCCCTTGCTCACAATGAAGTGATCGAAACTCTTTCGCCGAACTGAAATGAAACGGTTATCCACCAAAGAACACCCGTTTCATGAGAACTTGTTCGGTGTCTTTCTGTCGTCACAGGCAGCCCAGAGCTGACGACGATCCTTATCAAGGGATCCGGAGTGCCCGCGAGGGCGCCGGATGAATCGGGTCGCCACTGCTTGCTCTGCGCTTCGCCCCGGGGAGCTCGGGCCGTCCCCGCTGAACCGGGCGACACCGAGAATAAGAGAACGACCACTCAGCCGGGTCCGCTGGTCAGTCGATGAACGAGGCGCTGAGGCCGTCGATGGCGCTGACCTGCCACTCGTCGTCGTCAACGCGGGAGAACTGCACGGTGACGTCGAAGGCCCGGCCGCGGGTGGGGAGCAGGTCTTTGGCGACCTTGATCTCGGGGGTGCCCTGCAGCACGACGCCCTGCACGGCCGCCGTCGCCGTTGTCGCCGTCTTCTTCGGCTCGGGGACCGTGATCTTCACGTCGGTGAGGCTGATGAACACCGGCCCCCGCCGCAGGGCCATGAACGACACACCCTTGAGGGCACTCTTGGTGCGGCCGCCGTTGTCCCGGTAGTTTTCATGCAGGAGGTCGGCGGCGGCGCCGTTGTCCCGGGCCTCGAGGGCGATGACGCCCTGATCGAGGACGGCGCGGATCTGGTCTTCCGCAGACGCCGACCGGCCGCCGAAGCCGAGCGCGAAGAACGTCACCAGCGCCATCGCCGACGTGCCGAGCCAGAACCACCTCATCAGAACTCCGTTCTCTCCAGCCATCGTGACACGTCTGCGGCGGCTGCCTGAAACCCTCCGTGGTGGTGTGTCGAAAAGGCGGCGCTGCTGGTGCGGCGCCCATCATCGGTGCTCTTCGCCGGGTTCTTCGTCTTCATCTCGATGCGCGCCATCGACGATGCCCTGGCCCTGGCCCGGGCGGCGCAGGCCCTTCTAGTTGCCGAAGCCGTTTTCGACAGCGACCTTCTCCGCGCGCGTCCACGAGATCCTGCATCCCCCGGCGCCGCCGCCGACGACGGCCTGATCGATCATGGGCTGCGCTTCCGGTCTTGAAGGGAGGGTTGACCATCGACGCCGTGCTCGGCGCTGCGCTGCGCCCGCTGTCGGTGCCATCGGGTGCCACCCCAGACCACCACCACCATCCCTGCGAGGATGGCTGCGCCCCAACTGACCAGCCCTTGATACCGCATGATGGCATCCTCACCGGCGCCGACGGCATAGCCGACATAGGCCAACACCGCACACCAGAGCGTGGAACCGGCCGCAGTGTAGATGGAGAACCGCTTGATATCCATCCGGGCGAAGCCCGCTGGCAGCGACACCAACTGCCGCAGGACCGGGATGAAGCGGCAGGTGAAGGTGGCCACGGCACCGTGGGTGGCGAAAAAGACCTCGGCCCGCTTGATCTTGTCCTCAGTGACGAGAACCCACTTTCCGTATCGCATGAAGAAGGGACGACCGAGGGAGAGGGCGACAAAGTAGTTGAGCAGCGCGCCCAGGAGGGACCCAATCCCTCCGCACACGATGATCAGCGGGAGGGACATCTTTCCCTCGTGGGCGAGGGCTCCCGCCGGCGGAATCACGACCTCCGAAGGAAACGGGATGGCCGAACTCTCCAGGGCCATGCCGATGATGATGCCCCCGTAGCCGAGCTCATGAATCAGCGCCGTGAGCGCGTTGAAGACGCGGTAGAGAGATTCCATCATGCTCGCCTCCCGAAGGCTGGTCTGCCGAGCTTCATGACTCCCGGTGGACGCACCGGCACCGTGCTTCTCTCCCGGTGGTACCACGCCGATGTCAGGTTCTCTGGCGAGCCCGAAGCAGCCCGAGGCAGGTCGCCGCGACCCACGATCAGGGTTTCCTGGGGGTCACGAGAATGTTTGGGCCCGGGGCGGCGATGATCATGTTCCCCTTGTCGCCGGCGGCCTTGTAGATCTCGGGCATCTTCTGTTGCATGTCGAAGGTCAGGTACTCGGGGTTTCGCCTCAGGGCGGCGCCGATCTCGTCGATCTTGGCGGCCTCGGCAGCACCCTCCTTCTGGGCCAGCAGCTTCTTCATCTCGGCAGTCTCTGTCTCCGCCGTCACCTTCTCGCGCTCGGCGATGGCCTTGTCCTTCAAGACGGCCTGCACGGCGCGGGCGGAGTTCGCGTGGTCGAGCTCGTCGGGGTAGTCCATGTTCGACAGGTTCAGCTCATAGATGGTGATGAGCGCGGGCTTGCCCTCCTGGGGCTTCATCAACTCGACAAAGCGGCTCTTGATGTCATTCAAGATGGCTTCGCGCTTATCGTTGACGTCGTTGGCGATGTGGGGCGAGAAGGCCTCGCGGATGGACTCACCCAGGGCCGGGCGCACGAAGGTGCCGTAGAGCTTCTTGGCGCTGACGAACCTCGCCGACTCTGCGGGCTGATCAGCCGGGACGGTCTTCAGAATCTCGGTGACGACGTCATCGGTGCAGTTGGCGCCGTAGCGCACATAGATGTCGACCCCGAACTGCACGCCATCCCGGGTCAGCGACGTGAGCTGTTCCCGCTCGGTCTGCGTCGAGCACTCCACCGTGCGGACCTGATCGTACAGGCCGGTGAAGTAGGTGCCGGGCTCGAGGATCGGGCCATTGAAGCCGTCGCCGCCGGCATAGAGCGCCAACGCACCCGTGCGGTCGAACATGCGACCGCGGTGGGCGCTGGGAACATCGTCCGTCGAACACGCCGTGGACGCGGCGAGGGTGATGGCGACGAGACAGAGACCAGGGAGCTGAAGAGAGCGCATGCAGACCTCCAGGTGAGGGGGTGGGGTGCGACCAGGATAGTCGGCGGCGGATTCCAAACGGAGCCCCAGTATGGAGGGCGCTGTGCCCTCAAACCAGCGCGGGGACGACCTGACGTCAGCCACGAGGACGGGTTGTTACGATGGCGCCTTGATTCCGTCCTTCCCAGGAGAGCCATCCATGACGACTGTGAACGCCTGGGGTGCCGCCCACGCCGGTGCCCCCCTCGCCCCCATGACCATCGAACGCCGCGAGCCCGGGGCCCACGACGTCGTCCTCGATGTCTTGTTCTGTGGCGTCTGCCACTCCGACATCCACCAGGCCCGCGACGAGTGGTCGGGCGCGAGGTTCCCGATGGTGCCCGGTCACGAGGTGGTGGGCCGCGTCGTCGCCGTCGGCAGTGAGGTCAAGAAGTTCAAGATCGGCGACGTCGCCGGCATCGGTTGCATGGTGGACTCCTGCCGCGTGTGCCCGGCCTGTCTCGCCGGTGATGAGCACCTCTGCGAGAAGGGCAACGCGCCCACCTACAACGGCACCGAGATGGATCGAACGACGCCGACCTTCGGCGGCTACTCCAGCCAGATCGTTGTCGCCGAGGCCTTCGCGGTCCGCGTGCCCGATGGCCTCGACCCGGCGGCGGCAGCCCCCCTGTTGTGCGCGGGCATCACCACGTACTCGCCGCTGCGGGCCTTTGGGGTGAAGGCCGGCGACAAGGTCGGCGTCGTCGGTCTCGGCGGCCTTGGGCATATGGCGGTGAAGCTGGCGGCCTCGATGGGCGCCCAGGTCACGGTGTTTTCGACGTCGCGCTCGAAGGAGGCCGATGCCCGGCGTCTGGGGGCCACGGACTTCATCGTCACCACCGAGCCCGACGCGTTTGTGCCGTTGAAGCACCGCTTCGACTTGATCCTCGACACGGTGTCGGCGGTGCACGACTACGACGCGCTGCTGTCGACGGTGCGGCCCCGGGGCACCATGTGCGTCGTCGGCGCGCCCAGCGAGCCTGTGCCCGTGCATGCGTTCTCGTTGATCGTCGGCCACCGGCGGCTCATCGGCTCCATGATCGGCGGCATCCAGGAGACCCAGGAGATGCTCGACCACTGCGCCGCCCACAACATCGTCTCCGACATCGAGCTCATCCCCATCGAGCAGATAAACAGTGCCTTCGAGCGCGTGATCAAAAGCGACGTCCGCTACCGCTTCGTCATCGACGGGGCGACCCTCAAGGGCTGAACAGCGCAAGGCCTGTCCCGTCGACACGGGGCTCGTGCCGCTCGTTGACCGCAGCGGCCAATCCGGCGAGTCCCGACCGGGCCTGCTTCCTGGCCGCACAGCGTTGATGCCGACGGGGCGATGGCGCCAGTGAAAGACGAGGGAGACTTGCTAGGGTGAGCCATGGCTCATCTCCACCCTCCTGCTCACGACGACGAGGGCCTTGTCGGCGGGGCCGGCACGATCATGGCTGCTCGCTACGTCGCCGCCGACTGTCGCGGCGGTCGCCACGTGCCGGTCACCCACAGCTACGCGACGATGATGTTCTCGACGCGGGGCACCTCGCAGGTGGAGCATGTGGGTCGCTACCGCGTGAGCGCTGGCGATGTGTTGTTGGTTCCCGCCGGGGTCCCCCATCGCACCATCGAGGTGGATGGGTTGGAATCCTGGGGCGTCGCCTTCTGCGTGGCCTGTGTGGCTGCCGACGCCGCCCATCTCCTGGGCTCGTTCGAGCGCGTGCGCAACGGTGGCTCGGCGGTACTGCGCATTGCTGAAGAACGACGGGACTTCCTGGCCTCGCTCTGTGCGGAACTCGAGGGGGCCGGGCGGGGAGTGCCGTCACCGTCGACGGCCGTGGTCCAGCAGAGCTTGCTGACGCTGATTCTCGCCGAGGTTGACCGTGCCTCCCGCCACGGCATTGCCAGCGGCGTTGACGACGTCGTGGTCGCTGGCGGCGGCGGGGTCGTTGTCGAGGCCCTGCGCCTCATCGAGCGACGCTGCCTGGGGCCCCTGACGGTCAACGAGGTGGCCCGGGCCCTGGGCAAGACCCCCTCCTACGTCACGACGGCGCTGCGCCAGGCCACCGGGCGCTCGGCCAACGCCTGGATCGTGAGCGGGCGCATGGCCGAGGCCCGGCGGCTGCTGCTGCACGCCGACGAACACATCGATGTCGTCGCGGAGCGGGTGGGCTATGCCGACGCCACCCACTTCATCCGCATGTTCCGTCGCGAGCACGGTCAGACGCCGGCGGCCTGGCGGGCGGCTCGTCTGGCGCCAACCAGGGCGATGTCGCTGCCGTAGCCGGTGTCGCGCCGCAGCCATCGACGACAGCGACGACGACGACGTCAGCGTGCCGTGGCGGTCTCGATGGTCAGCTCGATGTTTATCGCCACCGCTGCGAAGGTGCCGGCCGAGGCCGCGGCGATGGCCGCGTGCATCCGCGTACAGAGGTCCCCGGCCGCGAAGACGCCGGGAATCGAGGTCTCGCCGCGCTGGTCAACCACCACGAAGCCATGCTCATCGAGTCTCGGCTTGAGGGACGCCACGACGTCGACCTGTCGCTGGGGCGGATGGGCAAAGAGCACGTCGCAGGGCAGGCGCTGACCGTCGGCGAGCTCGATGGCCTGCAGGGCCCCGCCGCTGCCCACGAGCCGGCGCACCGGGGCTCCGGCGACGTGGATGCCGCCAGCGCCCAGGGCTTGACGAGCGTCGTCGCCGAGGAGGCCATCGACCTCGACGACGACGGCGACGTCATCGGTCCAGCCACGCAGCTGCAGGGCGAAGGGCACGATGTGGGCAACGGTGTCGACGCGGGCGAGGGTCGCCCAGCGACGGCCCTTGTGATCATAGCCGTGGCAGTACGGGCATTGGAAGATCGAGCTGCCCCAGTGGTCGGCGAAACCATCCATGGTGAGGGGCAGGTCGATCATGCCGGTGGCCAGGATGATCCGCCGGGCCACAACGATGCTGCCGTCATCGAGGGTCAGCCGAAACGCACCTCGCCCCCCGTCGATGGCCTCGACGCGCGTGTCGTGCACGTCGACAAGCGGGTAGGCCGCGAGCTGTTCGCGCGACGCTGTGCGGAAGGCATCGGGCGTGACGCCGTCTCGGCTGACGAAATTGTGCAGATGAATCGCCGCCGCATTGCGCCGGGGCCCGCGGTCACAGAGCAGCACCCGCTTGTTGGCGCGGCCGAGAGCGAGGGCAGCAGCGAGGCCGCCGGGGCCTCCGCCGACAATGACGACGTCGTAGGGCTTGGGGGCATCTTTGGTGGGTGATGGCATGCGCCATCAGTACGCGTTGGCGATGGTGACGCCGAGGGCGCCGTCTTCGCCGGGATCGGCGTCTTCTGGGTTCTTCGAGGGGATGCCTGAAGAAGAGAGGCTCAAAAAAAACGCGCCGTCTCTGCAGACGGCGCGTTTCGTGTGTGGATCCGGGTGTCTGTGAGACCGAACCGCGCTCAGGGAGCGGCGCAGCCGTCGACCACGACGTCGCCGAGACCGCTCATGACCGTGTCGAGGTCGATGAGGCCGCCGACGTCGCTGCAGGTGAGGCCAACGCCGCAGTCGCTGGGACCGTCGCAGGCTTCGAAGCAGACGTTGGCGCCGGCGAGGCCCACGGGGTCACACAGGCCCGACGAGCACTGGCTGTCGGCGCTGCAGGCGAGGCCGCCGGCGAGGCCCGTGCGGCGGGGCGTGCAGCCGAAGGCGACGCGGGCGACCTGCAGGTAGCTGGGGATGGGGCTGCAGACCTGGGCGGCCCCACACTGGCCGTCGTCGACGCAGGCCAGGCGGGCGCGGACGCCGTCACCCGTGATGGGGCTCGAGATGTCCTGGCTCGCAGCCGCGTTGTTGGGGTTGAACCAGCCGAGCTGGAACTGGAAGTCGTCAAGGCTTTCGACCTCGGTGTCCTTGTCGGCGTCGCGCAGCAGGAAGGTGCCTTCAGCGGCGAGGCCTTCGGCGCCGAGGCTCGGGTTCTGGGCGTTGACGCGCAGGCTCGTGAGCTGGGCTTCGGCGAAGCCGGCGGCCGTGTTCAGGCCGACGGTGCAGACGTTGTTGATGAGGGCCTGGATGACGGGGTCGCCGCCGGAGATGGAGGTGGCGATGTCGGTGCAGCCGACGACGTTGACGAGCACGCCGCCGAGGGAGTCCGACGCCAGGCCGTTTGGCAGGGAGGGGAAGACCACCTGCTCGAGGATGGCGAGGACGAAGGCGCCGTAGTTGAGGTTGAGGCCGTGGGGATCGGTTGTGACCTCGTAGCGCTCGCTGTCGGTGCCGACGGGGGCGTAGACGATGTCGGCGGCGTAGCTGGCGTCGACGGGGGCGAGGGCAGCGTCGGCGAGGGAGATGGGACGGCGGGCGCAGGCCATGTCGCCGGCGGGGCAGGACAGGGGCCAGTAGACGACGGCGTCACGCCACGACTCGTGGATCTCGTAGCTGCCGGCGAGGACTTCGCTGACTTCAAAGCGGCCACCGATTTCGAAGTCGGTGATGACATCGCGGATGCCGGCGCCGATGTCGGTGATGTTGGTGTAGCGCTGCCCCAGGCGCTGGGCCAACAGGGTGTCGAGGGAGGTCCGGAAGCTGTTCCACAGGGGGAAGCTCTGGGGGTTGCGCTCGGCGTCGCGGTAGGTGTCGGCGGGATCAAACTCGAGGCCGGCTTCCTTCATCACGAAGAACAGGGCGAGGCCGGCGGGGTCGGCGAGGACGCCGGAGATGGTGTCGACGGTGGTGTCGATGGGGGCGGGCAGGGCGTCGCCGAGGGCCACGTGCATGAGGACGTCGTAGTCCCCCGTGATCTGGGTGGCCGCCTGCTGCAGGGTCACAGCGAGGGTGGTGACGACACCGCCGTCGAGGCGGGGGCTCTCGGCGCAGCCGCGGGCGACGACAGAACCATTGCTGCCAAGGCCCGTGACGACGACGGCGGCCCGGCGACCGGCGGCCTGGTCGGCGAAGGTCTGGCTGCCGGGGACGGCGGCAAAGGTCGCGTTGAACGAGGGCGCCGGCAACGACGACTGGGCCAGCAACGTCGCGCAGTCGGGAGCGCCGGTGGCGACGTAGACCTGGGCCGTCGCCGTGGTCACCGGGATGCGGGTGGCGGCGTTGACCGTGATCTGCAGGGTGGCCGAAGGATCTTCCACCACCTGCACGACGGCGCTGGCGGTTTCGACGGTGCCGTCGACGTCGACGATGCTGGCGGTGACCGTCAGGTTGCCGTCGAAGGCGTCGGCGCGGACGGGCACAAAGGCCGCACCCGTGACGTCGGTGAGGAAGCTGGCGCCGATGGCGGTGGCGCCAAAGCCGCTGCTGTCGACGGTGACCGGGGCCTCGATGGCGACGGCGCCGCTGCGCTCGCCGGTGACCACGAAGCGGAGCTGCTGGGTCTGGCCGCGGTAGACGACGACAGGAGAGACGCCGTCAAACACGATCTGGCGGGGCTCCTTGGGGTCGAGGCCCGTGTCTGGGTCCAGGGGGTCGAGGTTCACGTCCAGGGGCGTCACGGGCTCGTCGGAACAGCCGTCGCAGCCGCCCAGGCCGACCAGGAGTGCAGTGAAGGAAGGGATGACGCAGCGCAGCAGGCGGGACATGGGTTCTCCGTCAACAGGAGGAGGACAAACGGCGGATGGTAGGGAAGCTGCGCTGGTTGTCGCACATCTGCGCACACCTGTTGCGTCTTTTCTGTTCGGTTTCCAAAAGCCCGTTTTTACGCCGGAATTCTCTGCGGATCTGTGATCGACGCGGCAGATCGCCACAAAACTGTGAGCGCCTTTCACGTTTCTTCGGCCCGCCGGCCAGAGTCCCTCACCCGGCGCGAGGCGCGCCTCCCTCTCCCCACTTGGGGAGACGGGGTTCAGAACGACGCTCGGATGGAAGTGCCGAGGTCGGACGGAAGGCTGCGCTGGCACCCCCGCGAAAGCCTCTCTAGCTTGGCCCGACCAACGCCCGGCCAGGCGCAGGCAGAGAGGAGGACGCGGTGATCAAATATCTGGGCTCCAAGCGCACCCTCCTGCCCCTCATCAGCGGCGTCATCGACGCCCTCCCCGACGCCCGCACCGCCATCGACCTCTTCGCCGGCACCAGCCGCGTGGGCCAGGCCATGAAGCGCGCGGGGCTGCGGGTCATCGCCAACGACCAAAACGCCTACGCCGCCACCCTGGCCCGCTGCTACGTGCAGGCCGACCGCGACGACGTCGTCAGTGATGCCCAAAAGCTCATCGCCGAGTTCAACACCCTGCCCGGGCGGCCGGGCTACGTCACCGACACCTTCTGCGAACGCTCCCGCTTCTTTCAGCCCAAAAACGGCGCCCGCATCGACGCCATCCGCGAGGCCATCGTCGACAAGGGCCTTGAGCCCGACCTCGAGGCCGTGTGTCTGGTGTCGTTGATGGAGGCCGCCGACCGCGTGGACTCCACCTGCGGCGTGCAGATGGCCTACCTCAAAGAGTGGTCCCAGCGGGCCCACCACGACCTCGCCCTGCGCCTGCCCGAGCTGTTGCCCCGCCCCAAACATGGTCGCTGCCTGGCCCTGCAGCACGACGCCATCGACGTCGTCACCGACCTCTCGGCGGACGTGCTCTATCTCGACCCGCCCTACAACCAGCACAGCTACCTCGGCAACTACCACGTGTGGGAGAGCCTGGTGCTGTGGGACAAACCCGCCGTCTACGGCAAGGCCTGCAAACGCACGGACAACCTGGAGCGCAAGAGCGCCTTCAACCGCAAGACCACCTTCAAGGCCGCCCTCGAAGACGTCATCCGCCACGCCGACGCTCGCTTGCTGCTGGTGAGCTTCAACAACGAGGGCTTCATCGCCCGCGAGGAGATGGAGGCCCTGCTGTCGACGCGAGGCCCCGTCCACGTCATCGCCACCGACTACCAGCGCTACGTGGGGGCCCGCATCGGCATCCACAACCCCAGCGGCGAGGTCGTCGGCGCCATCAGCCATCTGCGCAACCTCGAGTACCTCTACATCGTGGACATCGCCGACAACGGCATCGACTGGGCCGCTGTGGCCCGCCACCTCCAGCCGGCGCCGGCTGTCGGGGCCGCCAGCACCGCCAGCACCGCCGACGGCCGTCGGGCTCGTCGAGCTCGCCTGGCCGCGTCCTCGAAACAGCGCGCCATGCCAGGGCCAGTGACGATGTCGACGCTCCTCACCGACCTGCCCTGACACACCCGGCGGTCGTCGGTGTACGGAGCTGGGCAACACGGCTAGGGTTCGCCCATGCTGCGAATCGCCTGGCCATTGTTGACGGTGCTGGTCTTGTCGTCGTCGTCGGCCCGGGCTGCCCCCTGCAAGTTGGCGGTGACCGCCCTTGAACCCCAGGGTCTCGCCGCCAACGAAGCCCATCTGCCCGGCGCCCTCACCGATGCCCTGACCGTGTCGGTGGCCAACGCCAGCGGCTGCGAGGTCATCAGCAGCAGCGACATCGCCACCATCGCGGGCTTCGAAGCCCAACGGGCCCTGTGCGGGGTCGGTGGCGACGACTGTCTGGCCGAACTGGGCGATGCTCTCGGCGTCGACCGCATCGTGGCCGGCACCATCGCCCGGGTGGGCACGTCGACGACGGTCACCGCCCGTCTGGTGAACATCAAGGCGTCCCGCGTGGAGGCCCGGGCCGAAGAGACCACCACCGACCCAAACCAGCTGCGCGACCGGACCCAGTCGGTGGGACGGGCACTGTTCGCCCCCGCAGGCAACGCCCCTGGCACGGCCCCGCCGTTGACGGTGGTGGTGGGCGGCACCGCCGTTGGCGTGGGCGCCCTTGCCGCCATGAACATCAAGCGCGAAGCGCTTGATCACGCGGCCCGTTCCGTTCGTGTTCTCCGTTGCTGTTCGTTCGTGGGCGATGGCCTGCGCTATCGTCGTGGGTGATGCGTCCATCTTCCCCGAATGAAGTCTTCGAGATGCTCTGGGATTGCACGAGCTGCGGGACCAAGGGTCTTCTTGGGCGCAGCCATCGACATTGTCCCCATTGCGGCGCACCCCAGGATCAAACCACCCGCTACTTCCCCCCCGAGGGAACAGACATCCGGGTGACCGCCGCCTACAGCTACGAAGGCGTCGACAAGGTCTGCCCCGGGTGCACCACGCCCAACGGCGGTGCGGCGGCCTTCTGCAAGAACTGCGGCTCACCCCTCGACGGCACCCCCGCCACGGTCCGGGAACGGGCGGGCATCATCGGTGGGTCACCGCCACTGACGCCACCAACACCACAGCCAACAGCACAGCCAACGGCACCCCGGTCGCGCACGACAAAGCTCCTGATGGCTGCGGCCGTCGTCGTCGTGCTGGCCATCATCGTCAGCCTCGTCTGGAAGAGGGACGTGCAGGTGCGGGTGATGGGCCATACCTGGACTCGCACCATCGGCATCGAACGCTACGAGCCGCGCGCCGAGTCCGAGTGGTGCAGCAGCATGCCCGGCGATGCGTACAGCGTCCGTCGATCCCGCGAGGTGCGCTCCCAACGCCAGATCAAAGATGGCGAGACCTGCACCACCAGCCGCGAGAGCCGCGGCGACGGCAGCTACGTCAACAAGGAGACCTGCTCGCCGAAGTATCGTTCCGAGCCCGTCTACGACGACAAATGCCACTACACGGTCAACCGCTGGCACGAAGTCCGCAGCGTAAACGCCGCCGGCGCCAGCGTTGCTGACGGGCCCCGCTGGCCACCCTTGCCGCGGCTGTCGTCGGGCACCTGCCTGGGCTGTGAGCGAGAAGGTCAGCGTCGGGCGACCTACGCCGTGCAGCTCCAGGGGCCAAAGGCGCCCTGGGTGTGCGACTACGACGAGGCCCGCTGGCGCTCGATTGTCGACGGCGCCGTCATGCCCCTCAAGGTGCGGGTGGTGACCGGCGGTGCCGATTGCGATTCCCTGGGCCATCGATGAGCGGGACCCATGACGTCTCCGACCCTCGGGCACGTCGGCCCACCTGACGGCATTTCCGCCCCGCCGCGCCGAAACGCCCCACCAACGGCGGAAAAACCCCACGACTTTTCAGGTGGTTACGGAACGGAACGGATCTTGCGTTGCCCAAGTGTCGACTGGACGTCGTCGACACCGCCACGCCAAGGAGCCCGATGCGTCCAGCAGACCAGCCAACGACGACGAACCACGACGGGACGGGGGTTCGCTCCCCGGAGCCCGGGCTCGCGGCCGGGGCGCTGCAGACCGCCATCTTCAACAGCGCCAATTTCTCGAGCATCGCCACCGATGCCAAGGGGGTCATCCAGATCTTCAACGTCGGCGCCGAGCGCATGCTTGGCTACACGGCCGCCGAGGTCACCAACACCATCACGCCGGCAGACATCTCCGATCCCCAGGAGCTCATCGCCCGCGCCGAGGCCCTCAGCGCCGAGCTCGGCACCTTGATTGCGCCGGGCTTTGAGGCCCTGGTGTTCAAGGCGTCCCGCGGCATCGAGGACATCTACGAGCTCACGTACCTCCGCAAGGACGGCAGTCGCCTGCCGGCGGTGGTGTCGGTGACGGCCCTGCGCGACGCCCGCAACGCGATCATCGGCTACCTGCTCATCGGCACCGACAACACCGCCCGCAAGCAGGCCGAAGAGGCCCTGCGCAAGGCCGGCGCCCTGCAGAGTGCGATCTTCAACAGCGCCAACTTCTCCAGCATCGCGACGGATGCCAACGGCGTCATCCAGATCTTCAACGTCGGCGCCGAGCGGATGCTCGGCTACACGGCCGCCGACGTCATGAACAAGGTCACGCCGGCAGACATCTCCGATCCCCAGGAACTCATCGCCCGGGCGACGGCGTTGAGCCTGGAGCTCGGCAGTCCCATCACCCCGGGATTCTCGGCCCTGGCCTTCAAGGCATCGCGCGGCATCGAGGACATCTATGAGCTGACCTACATCCGCAAGGATGGCAGTCGCTTTCCGGCGTTGGTGTCGGTGACCGCCCTGCGTGACGCCGACGACACCATCATCGGCTATCTGCTCATCGGCACCGACAACACCGCCCGCAAACAGGTGGAGGCCGAGCAGAAGGTCCTCGATCAACGGTTGCGTGACCAGCAGTTCTACACGCGGTCCCTCGTCGAATCGAACATCGACGCCCTGATGACGACGGACCCTTCGGGCATCATGACCGACGTGAACAAGCAGATGGAGTTCCTCACGGGCTGCACCCGCGATGAGCTGATCGGCGCGCCGTTCAAGAACTACTTCACAGACCCCGACCGCGCCGAAGCCGCCATCAAACTGGTGCTGCGCGAAAAAGAGGTCACCAACTACGAACTCACCACCCGGGCCCGCGACGGCACCACCACGGTGGTCTCCTACAACGCCACCACGTTCTACGACCGTGATCGCAAGCTGCAGGGCGTGTTCGCCGCCGCCCGCGACGTCACCGAGCTCAAGCGCATCGAAAAGGCCCTGCAGCACAAAAACGTCGAGCTCGAAGGCGCCAGCCGGATGAAATCCGAGTTTCTGGCCAACATGTCCCACGAGCTGCGGACCCCCTTGAACGCCATCATCGGCTTCTCGGAAGTGCTCAAAGACGGCCTCGTGGGCGAGATGACCAGCCAACAGCGGGGCTTCATCACCGACATCTTCAGCAGCGGTCAGCACCTGTTGTCGTTGATCAACGACATTCTGGATTTGTCGAAGGTCGAAGCGGGCAAGATGACCCTCGACATCGAGACGGTCCCCGTCCACGCCTCCCTGGAAAACTGCCTGTCCATCATCCGCGAGAAGGCCGCCAACCGCCGGGTGCGCCTTGTGATGGAGGTTGGTGACGACGTCGGCTCCATCTACGCCGACGTCCGCAAGGTCAAACAGATTGTCTACAACCTGTTGTCCAATGCCGTGAAGTTCACCGAGGGTGGCCAGGTGACCCTGCGCGCCTCGCGGGTGACGTCGGCCGACGTCGGTCAGGTGTCAGCGTCGTGGGCCTCCCGGGTCCTGCGGCCGGGAACATCGGCTGACACCACCGACGGCGTGACGTCGTCGGACATACCGGCCACCGGTGCCGACCGGGCGCGGGCCTTCCTCCGGGTGAGCGTCACCGACACCGGTATGGGCATCGCCGCCGACCGGCTCGAACAGCTCTTCAAGCCCTTCAGCCAGATCGACAGCGGCCTGGCGCGCAAGTTTGAAGGGACGGGCCTCGGCCTGGCCATGGTGAAGATCCTCGCCGAGTTGCACGGCGGCTCTGTCGCCGTCGAAAGCGCCATCGGCGAAGGCTCCCGTTTCATGGTCTGGCTGCCCGCCGACGGTCCCCTGCTGCCCGCCGCACCCAAGCCCGTTGGCATCGACGGGCACCAGCGCCGCGCGCCAATGCTGGTGAAGGCGCCCCTCGCGCAGGCCCCCTCCGCCCTCATCGTCGAGGACGATCCGAAGTCCGCCGAGTTGATCCGCATGCAGCTGGAGGCCGAGGGCTTCAGGGTCCTTGTGGCCGGCTCCGCCGAGGACGCGATCCGCGTGGCGCTCGGCGAGGCCCTCGCTCTCATCGTGGTGGACATCACCTTGCCGGGGCTCGATGGCTGGGCCTTCATCGAACACATCAAGGGTGTCCCAGCCCTGGCCACCGTCCCCGTCATCATCGTGTCGATTGCCCCCGACCTGCACCGCGGCTTCGCCTTTTGTGCTGCCGACGTCATGCAGAAGCCGTTCTCCCGGCAGGAACTTTCGGAGGCCCTCCTCGGTCTTGGCCTGGCCCCCCGTCCGCCAGGGCAACCCCTGCGGGTGCTCATCGTCGACGACGATCCGTCGGCCATCGAGCTGGTCGCCCTGCATCTGCGTGACCTTGCCACCACGGTGGTACGGGCCGGCAGCGGCGCTGCCGCCATCGAAGCCATCGGCCTGCACCTCCCCGACTTGATCGTCCTTGACCTGGTGATGCCCGACATGAGCGGCTTCGAGGTGGTCGAGGCCCTCCAGCGGCAGGCGGCTCATGCGCACATTCCCATCCTCGTGGTCACCGGTCAGCCCATCACGGCCGCCGACCGCGAGCGACTCCACGGTGATGTCCACGGCATCATCGAAAAGGGCCACTTCGACGGCCATCTCTTCCGGGCGGAGATCGCGCGGGCGGTTTCGCGCCACGCGGTCCAGGCCCGCTGATGGCCACCATCCTCATCGTCGAAGACAATCCGCCCAACCTCACCCTGGCGACGTTCCTGCTTACGTCGGCGGGCCATGTCGTCATCAGCGCCGTGGACGCCGAAGCAGGCCTGATGCTGGCCCGGGCTGAGCGGCCGGATGTGATTCTGATGGACATCCAACTCCCCGGGATGGACGGCCTCGCCGCCACCGCGTTGCTGAAGGCCGACCCGCTCACCAGGGCCATCCCCGTCATCGCCCTCACCGCGCTGGCGATGAAGGGTGACGAAGAACGCATTCGCGCCGCCGGCTGCGACGGCTACATCGCCAAGCCCCTGCGCTACCAGGAATTCCTGACGACGGTGGCGGCCTGGGTTCAGCATCACCACCGTGCATCGGTGAACGCCGTCCCGAAGGGGCCGTTGGTGAATCCATGAAGGCCATCATCCTGCCCCAACCACCGCTCATCCTGGTGGTCGACGACGATCGCATGAATCGAGACCTGCTGCAGGTCATGTTGTCGGCGGAGGGCTTTGTGGTGGTGACCGCTGCCAGCGGCGAGGAAGCCCTGGCGGCCATAGCCATTCGCCCGCCCGACCTGATCCTGCTCGATGTCTTGATGCCCGGCATGAACGGACACGAGGTCACCCGCCGGGTGAAGGGCAACCTCGCCACCAAGAACATCCCCGTCATCATGGTGACGGCCCTCGACGACCGCGACGCCCGCCTCTTCGGGCTCGGCGCTGGCGCCGAAGACTTCCTCACCAAGCCCCTCGATCGCGTCGAGCTGTGCATGCGCGTGCGCAACATGCTTCGCCTCAAGGCGTCGTCCGACCAGGCCCTGGTCCGGCGCGACGACTCCATGGGCATGGTGAGCCACGAGCTGCGCAATGTCCTGAGCGGCCTGATGCTGGGAGCGGTCTTGCTCGAGTCCGAGGGGACAGACACCATCGAGGGCCAACGCATCGTTGACGCCGCCAGGCTCATGCAGCGTCAAGGCAAGCGCATGGGGCGGCTCATCGAGGACCTCGTCGACGTGGTCCGCATCGACGCCGGGAAGCTCGCCCTCAAGCCCAGCCGGTGCGATGCCCAGGTGCTGCTCAACGACGCCGTTGAGACCTGTGCGGCGTCGGCGGCGGAGAAGGGGGTTTCCCTCGGGGCGGAGTCTGTTGCTGGCGGTCTCGAAGCCGACTTCGATCGGGAGCGCCTGCTGCAAGTCCTCACGAATTTGATCGGCAACGCCCTCAAGTTCACGCCGTCAGGGGGCTCCATCACCCTGCAGGCCACAGCGACCGCGGGGGACCTCTGCCTGGCCGTCAACGATACCGGCGTCGGCATCCCCGCGGATTTGTTGGGGGCGGTATTCGAGCGGTTCCGCCAGGTGGACACCGACGAGCGGGGCCTTGGCCTTGGCCTCTACATCTGCCGGTGCATCGTTGATTCCCACGGTGGCCGCATCTGGGCCGAGAGTGTTCAGGGGGTCAAGACCACCTTCCACGTGGCCATCCCCGGTCTGGGGGCTGCGCTGGCCTCGGGGGTGTTGGTGGTGCCCGCCTTGGACCTGCCGGGAGTGCACCCGGTGTCAGAAGCGCCAGCGGCCGTTGCCTTGGGGGCGGGCTCGGGTCGCATCCTGGTGGTCGATGACGATCAAGCCATCTGTGAGACCCTGGCGAAGTTCCTGACCCGCCAGGGCTTCACCACCGAGTGGACGACGTCCCCGGCGGAGGCGATCGAGATGCTGACCACTTCGACGTGATCGTCACCGATCTCAACATGCCCCACATTGATGGCTTCGCCCTCACCAAACACATCGGCAGCGTGCGGCCTGGCCTGCCCGTCATCGTGACGTCGGCGTTTGGCACCGCCGAAACCAGGAGCGATGCCCTCGTCGCCGGCGCCCACCGGTTCATGAGCAAGCCCTACGACCTCGAGGTGCTGTTCAGCGAACTCCGCGAGGCCGTCACGACGGGCCGCGCCGCCACGGTCTGACGGCGCCTACGGCACCGATGCCGTCGCCGTCGCGATGGTGGCGGGCTGGCGATTGGCCCGCTCGTACATGGTGCGGAAGGCCCGGACCTCGGGGGTGTCCACCTGGAAAAGGTCCCGGGCAAAGCGGGCCGACACGCTTTGGTAGACAAACGCCACCTCGACGGTCGCTGCCAGCTTGCCCCGCAGCGGCACCCGATAGGACACGGTGTCCTGGCCGGCGACAAAGCTGTCGTCGTCCACCACGCCGACGGCCGCGATGCGGGCGTGGGTGTCATGGGCCGGGCTGTAGCCGCCGGGCAGGATGCGGTTGTCTTTGGCGTGGGTGACCGCGCGCAGCACCGACCCCGTGCGGGCGCCGTCGCCGTCTTGCATGACCGACTCGTAAATCTGCACCTCGTCGCTGCGGCTGACGACGTCGTGGTGGGGCTCGGTGGGGCCACCGGCCTTTTCGATGTCGAGGACGTCGCCGAGGTCGTCGACGATGCGACCCTCGCTGTTGGTGGTGCCGGAGGAGAAGATCACGGCACCGTTTTTGTCGCGCACGATGATCTGCAGCCAGGCCCGTCGGCTCGGGAAGCCCGTCGGCAGTTTGTGGCCAACCTCAGAGATCAGGGTGACCTTGAAGGCGGCGGTGTCGTCGGCGACGCTGACGTCGGTGATGTCGACGCTGGCGGTCAAGGCCTCCAGCCGGTGCTTGGCGAGGGCGATGGTGGCGTCGAAGGCGTCGTCGGTGGCCTGGGGATTGAGCGTGGCCCGCTCGGCCTTCAAGATGGCGGGCATGAACGTGTTGGCCCCCGTGAAGGCGTGCCGGCCAAAGGGCTCGCGGGCGTTGATGTTGAAGTCGCCACCGGGCGGTGAGCGGGCGATGCGGGTTTTGACGGCGACGCCGTCTTCGCTGGTGAGGGGCATATGGCAGCCCTGGCAGGTCTGGCCCTCGGCGCCGCCCTCATTGTTGAAGCGGGAGTTCTGCCACTCGAGGTAGGTGGCCTGCTCCTGGAAATGGCCGCCCTCGACAGCGCTGCCGTCGGCCAGCAACGGCGTCGTCGCCAGGGTATGGCAGGTGGCGCACAGCTTCGACTCCGTCACGTGCTCGGCGAAGGTGGGCGTGTAGTTCACGTGGTTCTGCATCGGGCCCGTGGCGGGCTCGCGGTGGGGCCCGAAGATGCGGCGCTCGTTGCTGATGACGAAGCCGCCGTTGAAGCTTTCTTCGGTGCCAAGGTTCGCGGGCTGAATCTGGTGGCACACGCTGCAGGACACGCCGTCGCCAGCGAGCTGGGTGAGGGTGAGCTCGTTTTTGAGGTCCCGCAGGCTCGGCTCCGCCGCCGCCACATGGGCGGCCTCCGACGCCATCGGCGCGTGACAGCGCATGCATTTGGCCTCGATGGCGGCCTTCTGGCTCGGCGTCTGGGCCGCCTCGGCGGTGACGACGGCGCGCCAGAAGGGGTCCCGCGAGGCGTTGGCCATCATGGTGCCCTGCCAGAGGTTGAACGGCGCGATGGGCCGGTCCTGCTCGTCACGCATGGCGGTCGCCGCGTTGTTGTTCGAGTGGCACAGGGCGCAGGCCGTGCTGGTGAAAAACCGGTCCTGGCCCACCGCCACGGTCTTGGGCATCGCCAGGGGTTCGACGTCGCCAGCGGCTACGCCCACCACATCGGACAACCCGGTGGCCCGCACCTCGTCGGCCTCCACGCAGGCGGGCAGCGCCGTCGACGCCAGCCAGGCCACCGCGACGGTGAGTGACAGCTTGGAGAGACGGGCGAGGGGGGACAAGTGGGACAAGTGGGACATCGGCGCCTCCGCTCCCACCCCATGCCCCGGCGAGCCAACCGGGACAACGGATGATCGGCGTCCACCGGCAGGTGACGATGAGAACCGTTCTCACCGCGACCATCATGGGACGTGCCACAGCCCGCAGGACTACAGCAGGCGGAGCAGGCCGATCATGAGCACGAGGCCGACGACGGCGAAGGCGAGGGCGACGGCGATGACCATCCGCTCGTCGTGGGGTTCGAGCTCCCGGCCTGCCCGCAGCCGAAGCATCTGTCGGCGGTAGCGCACGGCGCCCATGACGTTGATGAAGATGCCCAGGGCGATGAGGGCGCTGCCGGTGGCGACGGCGTCGGTGTGCAGGTCGGACCCCGCCGGCACGTCGGGCATCAGCAGGGCGAAGCGCGAGACCACCGCCCCAAAACCCATGGTGCCAAGCCCCGTGCGCACCCACGACAGCAGGGTGCGGCCCGTCCGTTGGAGCGACCGCCGACGAAGGCGAGAGCGCCCAGCCCCGGGCTGCGAATGAGCGCGTCGCTGAGCTTGCCGCCCACCCCCGACATCAACGTCACCGGCAAACCGGCGCGGGCCATGAAGGCGTGGGCCAGGGTGAGGGTGTGAAAGCCCCCCTGGCTCGGGGTCTTGGCGACGACGGCGTTGCCGGCGAGGGCCTGCACCAGCTCGGCGTGGACCTGCACGCTCATGGGGTAATTCCAGCTGGCAATGTTCGACACCGGTCCGGCCAGCGGCGTGCGCAGTTGTCCGGTGGTGGTGCCCAGCTGGCGCTCGATGTTGTCGACGTACCAGCGGACGCCGTCGATGCCGCGGTCGACGTCGGCCAGGGCCAGGCGCCAGGGCTTGCCGATTTCCCACACCAGCAACATCGCCAGCAGCTCTCGATGGGCCGTCATGTCGTCGAGGGCCCGGGTCACCCGGGCCTTGCGCTCGTCGAGGTCCACCTTGCCCCAGGCATGGTGCTGCCGGACGGCGTCGGCCATGGCCTCGACGGCGATGTCATGGTCGACCCGCGGCGGGCCCTGGATGGGCATCATGTCGACGGGAGAAACATGCTCCCCGGGGATGCCGACCCGTCGCCATTCGCCGCCGACGAGGTTGGCGATGCGCCCGGCATCAAAGGCCTCGGGGGCCACCGCCACACAGCGGGCATAGGTTTCAGACCAGGACGTCCCGGGTTTCAACATCAGCGTGCGCATGGTGACCTCCACCCACCTGCTCCTGCAGCTTCAAGGCCAGCGAAATGTTCGTCGCGGCTGAAACGAGAATCCCTGCAAAATCATAGAGATGGGCTGGGCCATCAGTGCAGGGCTGTTTCATGAAGATGTCGAAAAACGGGCTCCCTGCAGTGTTTCTGAGACCGTTTCAGAAACATGCAGACGCGATCAAGCCAGGTCGATGGTCTCCAGCTTGTGCTGAATGACGTCCCGCGCCGTCCGAAAGCGCTGCAGCATCTCCTCGCGGGGCAACACCGCATCTTTGCTGGCGGGGTCGGTGATGGGCCAGTGGAGCCGGCGGGCCTGGCCGAGAAACACCGGGCAGACCTCCTCGGCGCACAACGTGATGACGGTGTCGACGGTGGCCGGGTCGATGGTCTGCACGGACTTCGAGTGGTGGGTCCGCAGGTCGACGCCGACTTCGGCCATCACCTCGATGGCGTACGGGTTCACCGTCGACGGTTCGCTGCCCGCACTCTGCACGCGGACGCGGTCACCAAAGCGTTTGCGGGCCAGACCTTCAGCCATCTGGCTGCGCGCGGAATTGGCGACGCAGAGAAAGAGTACGGAGCGGGTGTCTGCCATGGGAGCCATCCTTTACGGGGTCGTACCGGGAGCGGGGAACCAATGGGTGGTGCGGTTGGCGAAGGCCACCAATGACAGCATCACGGGCACCTCGATCAAGACACCGACGACGGTGGCGAGGGCCGCGGCCGACGTCAGACCAAACAAGCTGATGGCGACGGCCACGGCGAGTTCGAAGAAATTGGAGGTGCCGATCATCGCTGCTGGCGCCGCCACGTTGAACGGCAATTTGAGGGCCCGAGCGAGCCCATAGGCGATGGCGAAGATGCCGTAGCTCTGGATGAGAAGCGGAATGGCGATGAGCAGCACCAACAGCGGACGCGCCAGCAGCACCTCGGCCTGAAACCCGAAGAGCAGGACCACCGTCAACAGCAACCCGATGATCGATGTCGGCTTCAGCGCGTGTCCCAGGGTCTCCAGCCGCTCCCGCGTCACCAGGCGCTGGGTCGCGATGCCGGCGCCCAGGGGCAGGACGATGAAGATGACCACCGAGGCAAACAACGTCGCCCAGGGGACCGCGATGTTGGTGACGCCCAGCAACCAGCCCGCCAGGGGCGCGAACGCAAAGACCATGATCAGGTCATTCACCGACACCTGCACCAGGGTGTAGTTGGCGTCGCCTTTGGTGAGATTGCTCCACACAAACACCATCGCGGTGCAGGGAGCCACCCCCAGGAGAATCATCCCGGCGATGATTTGCCCGGCGTCGTCGGCCGGCACCAACCCGGCGAAGATGAAGTTGAAGAACAGCACCCCCAGGCCCGCCATCGTGAAGGGCTTGATGAGCCAATTCACCACCAGGGTGAGGGCCAAACCCCTGGGCTTCTTGCCGACGTCCTTCAGGCAAGAGGGGTCGACCTTGAGCATCATCGGGTAGATCATCAACCAGATGAGCACCGCGATGACGAGGTTGACATGGGCAAACTCAAGGCGAGCCACCACCTCGAACGCACCGGGAATCGCTGTGCCCAGGGCCACACCGACCGCAATGGCCATGGCCACCCACACCGACAAATACCGTTCAAATATTCCCACGGAGCAGGCCTCTTTCAGTCTTGAGCGTGATCGGTGTTCGCGGGGACGACGGCGTGGACTTCGCCGCTGAGGTCGCAGGCTGCCGCCAACGTATTGGTGATGGTGCCGAACTTGCGGATGTTCTTGTGCAAGAGCTCCAGACGGTCGGCGCTCTCGTCGGTGACCACGTGCAACACGTAGCGGGCCCGCACGATGCGCGGCGGTGGCTCGTCGCGCTCCAGCGTCACATCGACCGACGCTGAGGCGTATCGAAACGACAACAGCTGCGAGAAGCGCTCAACGTTCTTCAGGATGCAGGCGCACAGCGCTGACGCCAAAACGTCGGCAGGTCCGGGAAGATCGTCCACACGGCCGGCGCTGCCATCAAAGGGCGCGTCGAGGCCGTGGGCCATCAGATGCCCGTCGCCGCCGGCCTGCACGGTGCCCCGGGCTGCGTAGGTCTGGCTCATGGATGTTCCGGGGAGAGGTGAGCTTGGCAAAAACCATCGTCGAAAAACGATGCGTGTGGTCGGTGACGGCTCACAGCCCCGCCATGAGCACCTTCAGGCGCCGCAGGGCCCGGGGCTCAATGCAATAGCAGACGCGGGGACCATCGACCTCGCCTCGGATGAGGCCCGCGTCCTTCAGCACCTTGAGGTGCTGGGAGACCGTGGACTGGGCAAGGGGCAGCTCCTCGACGATGTCGCCGCAGACACACGAGGTCCGTCGGACCAGGATCCGGATGATCTGCACCCGGGCCGGGTGGCCGATGGCCTTGGCGAACATCGCCAATTCAGCGTCGGCCTCGACCCCTTCGATCGGCCGCAGGTCGGGCTGCAGATCGGGGGCCGGACAGCACAGGGGCTCGGGATCCTTCATCGTAAAATGACGATAATGTGAACCCCACGCCCCGTCAAGCCGCGTCGGCGGCTGTGGCTACTCGCCAAAGACCCGCTGGTACCATTTCTTGCCGGTCTGCTCCGTGGGCGCCGTCGCTGGCAGCGCCATCTTCTGCTCGATGTCCGACAGCTTCCAGCCCGTGAGGTCCGCCAGGCGCTTGGCTTCTTCCTTCTGGCGCTGCCACACCTGCGCCTTGTAGGGGGCGGCTTCGGCGCAGGTCATCTCGCCGGTCCAGGCGTGCTGCATGATGTAGCGGCCCTGGTAGTTGGCGCGGTCCTTCGTCTCTTGAAAGACGAGGTCCTCGGGGAAGTGGGCGCGGTCGTAGCGCACGTGCAGGCGGCTCAGGTAGACGTCCTGGGCGCCACCGCCAGCTGGCGGGCCCCGACGACCACGCTGGGGGCTGTTGCCGTCGTTGGCGGTCTCACCGAGCCACCACACGCCGAGGCCCTTGAGCTCTTCGGGGGTGAGGGGGTCGGCGGCGCAGGGATCGCACCAGCCCATGTCCCAGGCGTGCTCGAGAAACACCGCCTTCATGTTCTCCTGCTCGACTTGTTTGGCGAACATGGCCTTGTAGAAGTCGCCGAAGACGGCCTTGGTGTAGGTGGGGATGTTGACGTCGGACGGGATCTTCACCGTGCGGTAGTTGGTGGTCTCGACACGCCCCGTCCTCGTGAGCGCAAAAATGATGAGGTCCTGGGGGCCGTTGGCGTTCACCGTGCCGAGGCGAATGGGCAGCATGAACTTTGGCGACTCATAGGCAATCTGCAGCGGTCGCAGGTAGCGCAGGCCCAGGCGGTCCTGCTCGGCGAGGTTCACCTTGGCGACGAAGAACTTCATGCCCTGCTTGATGTAGCTGGCGAGGACGTCTTCGGCGCCGTCGGGGATGCGGTACTTGTTCTCCTTCAGCCAGATGGTGAGGCCGTCGGACTGCTTCGCCGACAACACGAGGATGTCATACTCGCCGACGGTGTAGCTGGCCTCAATGGTGACCCCGAGGTCCTTCCGGCGCGACGCGCCACCATCTGACGTCGCCGCTGCCGATGGCATGGACCTGGACTTCTCCATGCGCTCGTAGCGACGTCGGTCGCAGGGGTTCTCGTCGTGGTACTCCACGAGGCGCGGCGCCGACCAGGCATCGACGCGGTCGACGTAGGCCATGTTGCCGGCGTGGACCATCTCCTTGGTGACCACCTGGGGCACGGGCACGACGACGGCGAACTCTTTGAGTGAGCCCTCGTAGTCGTTGGCCATGGTCAAGATGGTGCGGTCGCCGTCGCGCACCAACACCACCTTGCTGGCCTTGTTGAAGAGCTTGCTGTCAGCCTGGGCCACGTAGAAGCCGCAGAAGGCCTGGACGTCGGTGGCGCCCACAGCCCCCACCAGCAGGGCAGAGAGCAACAGATGGGTTGGTGACAAACGGGTCATGATATCTCCTATTCGGCGGGCAGGGGATCAGACGGTGACGACGACGACGCTGGTGACGGTGACGACGGTGGCGTGTGCCAGGCGAAGCGACGCCCCCGCAGCAGGCGGTCGATGACGGGCACCGCCAGGGAGCAGGCACTCAGCGACCACAGCAGGCCGTTGGTGCGGAAGAGCTTGAACTGCACCACCCAGGCGCCGAGGGCGACGGCGATGGCAAACAGGATGCGGCCGGCGCGGGCGTCGGGGGTGGTCTTTGGATCGCTGATCATGAAAAACGCAAACAGCAGCACCGCCCCCGACTGCAGCCGATGCAGGGGAATGGCCATGGGCTCGCCCACCAGCAGCGACCGCCCGATGACGAGAGCCGACCAGCTCAGCAAAAAGGCCACCACGACGTCGATGCGTGAGGAGCGTGTCACCGTCATGGTCCCCGCGCATACCATCAGGAAGGCGAAGAAGGCCACGTTGCCCCACTGGCCCGGCGACACCCAGATGGGCGCTCCGGCGAGCAGCATGATGACCAGGGCCCCGTTGGTGGGGTTCAAGACATGTTTGCCGTTGACCCGCAGCAGGAACTTGCTGGCGATGGCGATGACGGCGGTGATGATGGCGACCTCGACCACATTGGTCCGCAACAAGAGACAGAGCGACAACGACGAAATCAGCGCGCTCTTCACCTCGTAACGCCCCGCCCGCCACAGCCGCGTGCACACCCATTGGGTGAGCTGGGCCGAGATGAGGATGGCGGCGCAGACTGTGGCGTCGACGTCGAAGGCGAGGCCAAACACCCCCCACAGCAACAAGCCACCCAGGCTGATGATTTGAAACCACCGGGGGTCCACGGCGCGCAGCCGCGCGACGAGGGATGGGGTGGGGCCAGCAGGCAGGGGCGTCACGGCAGACACCGCCCGACGTTCACCCGCGCGCCCCCGGCTGGCAAGGGTCCGGTGGCCCGTGCACCGCCGTCGAGGTCGGGTCAAAGCCAGCGCGCCCAGCCGGCCATCCGCGTTGTTGCGGCTCCTCTTCAGGCACTCGATGTGATCTCGACGGCGGTGCACCAGGCCCCTCCCCCGGCCTCCGTGGTCGCGCTCGTCCGTTTTCCGCGCCCCGAGGTTTCCGTATTGTGGGGTTCCAGGTCGACGGCGCCGTCGCAGCCTCCGCGCGGGCACGAACCACTGATCATCCTGGATGCTACCGTCGCCTCCAGGAGGCACGCGCGTGGATCCATTGACCCAGGGCATCTTCGGCGCCGTCGCCGCCCAAAGCATCGCCAGCCGCGAAGAGCTGCGGGCGGCCACCGTCGTCGGTGCCCTCGGGGGCATGGCGGCGGACCTCGACGTGTTGATTCGCTCGGACACAGACCCCCTGCTGTTCCTCGACTACCACCGCCACTTCAGCCACGCCCTGGCGTTCATCCCCGTCGGTGGCGCCGTCGTTGGCCTCGCTCTGTGGCCTCTGCTGCGCCGCCACCTGTCCCTGGCGCGCGCCGTGCTCTTTGCCATCGCGGGCTACGCCACCCATGGCCTCCTCGACGCCTGCACCTCGTACGGCACGCGGCTGCTGTGGCCGTTTTCCGAGCTGCGGGTCGCCTGGAACATCGTGGCCGTCGTCGACCCCACCGTCACCGTGCCGTTGCTGGTGTGTGTGGTGCTGGCCGTGGTGCGTCGACACACCCGGTTCGCGTGGCTGGCCGCCGTCCTCGCCATGCTGCTGCTTGGACTGGGCGCCGTGCAGCATGCCCGGGCCACAAGCCTCCTCGAACGGGTCGCCCATGCCCACGGCCACGTCGTCGTTCGGGCCAGCGCCAAGCCCACCCTCTTGAACATGCTGCTGTGGCGCGGCGTGTGGCAGAGCGGCGACACCCTGTACGTGGCGGCCCTGCGCCCGGGCCTCTTTGGACTCGACCTCATCAGTGAGGTCACCAGCGCGCGGCTCTTTGTCGCCGAGAGAGACCTGCCGATGCTCCCCGCCGGGAGTCAACAGGCCCGCGACGTCGCCCGCTTCGCCCACTTCTCCGACGGCTGGTTGGTGTGCTTGCCTGACGGCGCTGACGGCGCTGACGGCGCTGACAGAGCTGACGACATCGTTATCGGTGATTTCCGCTACGCGACCCTGCCCGACGCCATCGCCCCCTTGTGGGGGATCGCGGTCGATGTGGCCCGACCTGACGAGCACGTGCGCTACCGGACCATGCGTTCGGTGGGACCCGGCCTGCTGGCGGACTTTGGTTGCCGCGTCAGTGGCGACTGCCTGGTTCCCCTCGTTGACCAGGGGGCTGCACGTCGATGACGCGCACGCGGCCGTCCCAGCCGCCCGAACAGAGGGCCCGGCCTTCGTCGCAAAACGCCAGCACCGCGCAGCGCTCGTCGTGGGCGGCCACATCGAGGTTCAGGGCGCCGTCGTCGTCGAACACCAAGACCCGCCCGCTGCGCAGGCCCACGGCCACCCGCCCGCCGTCGTCGGTGGCCACGGCATCGATGACCGCGCCGGGCACCGTCAGCATCTCCTGCGGCACCCCGTCCACCACCCGCCAGACCCTGTCGCTGGTGGCCACCACGAGGTGGGGTCCGGCCACCGCCATGGCGCGGCCCCCGGGCACCGTGGCGACGATGGCGCGGACGAGGCCGTCGCTGTCATCGTGGTCGTCGCGGCGCACGGTGGGTTTTCGGCGCTCGATGCGCTCGATGCGCCCGTCACCCAGCAGCGTCCACACGGCGCCCGCTGCCGCGACCACGTCCACCACGTCGAGGTCAATGCGCTCCTCGAAGCGCCCAGTGCGAATGGGACCGACCACCACCCCGCCGCTGCCGTCAGGCGACGGTGACAGCGGCACGACGAAGGGGCCTTCGTTCCAGTTCCAGGCAAGCAGGGTCTCGTCGTCGACGAAGGCCACGTGGCGCATGCGCACATCGGGGTCATGCTGCCAGGCGGTGGGGAGCTCGGCACCGGTGCGGGCGTTGTGAAAGCGAAAGCCCCCCGGGCCAGCGGCGGCGACCACGACGACGTCACCACGGGGATTGACGGCCAGGCTCTTGATGACGGCCACCGGCCCGGAGGCCGCCACCGTGCGCGTCCCGCCATCAAGCTCCACCGCCAGCACGTCGCCGCCGCCGTCGCCAGCCCACAAACGACCGAGGGCATCTGGCACCAGGGCTGAGCGGCCATGGAGGCCGACGAAGCCGGCCACGCCGACACCGTCGACCGCGCCGTCGATCACGCCGTCGATGCCGATGGGAAACAGGGCCCCGCTGTCGACGTCAAACAGCACGTCGGTGCCGACACGATCGGGCCGACGGCACCAAACCGTTCCCGGTCGCTCTGCCTCCTCGACGACGACGGTGCCGCCACCCAGCTCAATGGAGCCGCGGGCGTCGCCGTCAGTGAGGTCCACCACCACCACCCGGCCGCCGGTGGTGCCGATGGCGAGCACATCTGGGTGGGGCAGTGCCAGGCTCTGCAGTTGGCGCAGCCGGGTCGGGTCCACATCCACCAGCACGGGGCGGGTGGCGCCGTCGTCATCGAGCCACAGCACCTGGCCAGCCCCGCACAGCACGATGGCGCCGCCGGCGTCGAGGGGCACCGCGTCCCGGATGGAAATCCCCGGGGGACAGGGTCGATGAACGGCGGTCCGATCGTCCTTGCCCACCAGGGCCAGTGTCGTGGTCGCCCGTACCATCGTGTGGGTGCCCGTCCGCGAGGCCCGCGCGATCCGCCGCCCGCCATCGAGGTCCAGGCCGGCGATGACGTCGCCGCCCAGAACAGCGGGGCGTGGCGGTGGTGGGGAGACGGCGACCACCCGGGCGGTGGCGGCCACCACCCCCCGGGCCCGGGCCCCCACGCCATCGTCGTCGAGACCACCGTCGTCATCGAGCATCGACACCGCGCTGGCGGCGAGGCGGCGGGCGGCGAGGGCGTCGCTTGGGGCCGGGGAGAGCAGGGCCCGCTCGGCGGCGTCGACGAGCTGGTGGGCCCGGGCCAGATTGGCCTGCTGCCGCTCCCGTTCCACGACGACGCTGCCGGCGCCGGCGGCGGTGGCGGCCACGGTGACGACGGCGGCGGCGGCCACCACCAGGCGGGGATGGCGCTGGACCTGCCGGGCGAGCCAGGCCGCCGGGCCTTCGCGAAAGGCGAGGACGCGCTCCCCGTCGAGGAAGCGCCGCAGGTCGTCGGCGAGGGCGCCCGCATCCTGGTAGCGGTCTGCCGGGGTGGGGTGGCGGGCCCGGGCGACGATGGCCCGCAGGGCCGGGGCCCCACTGTCGGCGACCACCTGGCCAAGCATGGTCCCCAGGCTCCAGACGTCGCTGGCGGGCGTTGAGGCCTCCCCCGCCATCACCTCTGGGGCGATGGAGCCGGGGGTGCCCAGGCGCATGGGCGTGCGGGCGGCGTCGGCGACGGTGGCGGCGAGGCCCCAATCAAGGACCGAGACCGCACCGTCGACGTCAATCTTCACGTTGTTGGGGGAGAGGTCCCGGTGGACGATGCCGCGCCCGTGGGCATGGGCGATGGCCTCACACACCACCAGCAGCGCTCGCAGCAGGCGTGGACTTGGTCCCTTCTCGTCGGGGTGGGCCCGACGGTCCAGCGCCACAGCGGCCAGCAGCGATTCGCCCCGACGGACCTCAAGGACCGCCACCAGGGCGCCGTCGTCGTCGCGAATGAGGTCGAGGATCGACACGATGGCGGGGTGGTTCAGGCGGGCGGTCAGTCGCGCTTCGCTGCGCAACAGCCCTTCCCCGCTGACGTCGGTGGCGCGTTTGAGGGCCACGTCGCGACCGAGGGCCGGGTCGTGGGCCGCGTCGACGATGCCCATGCCGCCCCGGCCCAGACGCCCACCCCGCCGATAGCGGAACAGCCCCGCGTTCGTCGCCGCGTTCGTCGCCGCGTTCGTCGCCGCTGTCGTCGTCGCTGTCGTCGTCGTCGTCGTTGTCGGGCCCGGGCCCCAGCTGCTCGGCGTGGCCGGACCAGCGACCTCCGAGAGGGCGCCGACGGGCTGCTCGGAGCGCAGCACGGTGTCGTCGTTGCCGTCGTCGTCGTCGGTCACGTCAGCCCCGGTCGTCGGCCTGATCGCCGGGATGGAGGAAGAGCTCCAGATGGCCATCGCGGTGGGCGCGGACGAGGTCCCGGCGCACGCCGCTCTCCTCGAGGCGGCGGCGGATCTTCTGCAGGGTGACGTCGAGGCGGTGGCGCAACACGTTGTCGTCGTCGGGCCCCCACACGCCCCGGGCCACCAGCTCCCAGCGGGCCGGGCCGCCAAAGGCCAGCAGCTCGGCCAGCACCCGGGCAGCGACGCCGGCGAAGGAGATGGGTTCGGTGACGTCGTCGCGCCAGATCTGGACGGTCTCGAAGTGTGAGACCAGGCGCAGGCGCGTGGTGCCGGCATGGGGCATGGGCATGGTGTCTGGGACCGCGGCCGAGCCGGTCGTCACCGCCACGATGCGCAACGCGATGCCGTCGACGTCGAGGACAGCGCCGTCGGCCAGGGGGCGAGCCGTGGCCGCGTCGTGCTCGCGCACGAACCAATCAAGTCCGTCGGAGAACAACAGGGCCCGGGCCTCGGCGTGGACGCCGACCTGCAGGTGCAGCGGCGGCCCCGCCAGCACCGACGTCACCCCCACCAACATCTGGCGGGGCAGGGCATCGCCCTCGATGGCCAGCACCGACGACGGCACCTGCAGCTGCTCGACGACGACGTCGATGCCGGGGGCGAGGGTCACAACGAGGCCGGGGCTGAGGGTGACCTTGGGGACGTCGCGGTCGCCGCAGCGGATGCGCCCCCGCAAGGCGAACAACACCAACTCGCTGCCCCGCAACGACACCATCGCGTGGGCCTCGGAGATGCGGGCATCGATGAAGCGGATGTCAGCACTGAACGAGCGCCCCACCACGCCGCCGGGTCCGGCACGGCAGGTGGTCCCATCGGGGAGCCGGAGGTCCACAAACGCATACACGCCCCGGACCATAGCGTGCCGTTTCTGCAGCGGCGCGTCTGTCAACAGCTTGATTTCAGGACGCTTTCGGCTGCGGCCCCGCGAAAGTCCGACATTTGTCTACACGCCACCACCGACCGTGGGTGAGATTGCGCTGTGATGAAGGGGGCGGGTGTTGGGGGGTACTTCAGAACCGTCCCATTGGACGCAGGAGCAACGCCCATGAAGATCCGAAGGTCACTGCGGTTGTGGGGCACCATCGTTGCCTTGACCGCACCGTGGACGCTGTCGTCGTCGGCCCGCGCCGAGGCGTCGCGCACCGCCGCCGAGGTGGGCGCCGACGAGGCCGCTGCCGCCCTCGAGAAGGAAAGCCCACCGAAGTGGGACCCAAACACCGTCAAGCCCTGGGCGACCCAGAACCTGCGCCTGCAGGGGGGCGTGGGCTGGATCTCGATGCGCAATCCCACCGACGACATCACCGTCGAGGGCATCGGCATCAACGGCCACCTCCACGCCGGCGACACCTTCTGGGAGCTGTTTTCCTACTACGTCCCCATCCGGGCGACCCTGCTGGCCTTTGACCAGGTCGACGTCGCTGGCACCACGGTGACGAGCTTCAACGACAAGCAGGCCCTGTTCGTTGAGACGGGCCTGGGCCTCGAGGTCTGGCCATGGCCGAACCACATTGCCGTCAGCGTCGAGGGCGTCGCCAACTACTTCGGTCTGTCGGCGGTCCCCGTGCGGCGGGCCGAGCCGACCCTCAATCGCGAGGCTGTGGGTGCTGCGGCCCGTGGTCGACTGACCATCCAGTTCGAGGGCGTCGGCGTCTACGGCGAGTACACCCAGCAGCTGCTGCTGCAGGACCTGACCAACGGGTCGAACTGGGACGGCAGCCAGATCTTCGTCGGGCTCACCTACCACATGGGCAACAAGTTCCAGTTCTGAGGATGACCATGAGGATGATCATGAAGACCCTGAAGACCCTGAAGAAATGCGCACAGCCCCTGGTCGTCGTCGCGGGCCTGTTGCACGGCGGCTGCGTCACCTACATGATAGAGGACGACGTCAAGGCCCAATACGCTGAATCCGAGCGGGCCCTGGCGTTCGGCTTCTATCGGGACCAGGCGACGAAGATCAAAGGCACCGGCGCCTGCGGTCGCGCCGCCGCCTACTTCGAGCAGAAGTTTGTGCGCTACGACGACAGCGGCTTCATGCGCACGGCGGGCGGCAACTCAACCCCCTTCAAGGACGACGACCTCAAGGCCCTCGACGAGCGCATCAAGGCCGAGGCCCGCACCCTCACCGACAGCTGTCTCGCCGAGCAGGCGCCCGCGCTGCAAGAAGGTCGCCGCTTCGAGCGTCTGTCGGAGCTGTTTCGCAACCTGTCGAAGCTGCCCCTGCCCGCCGAGGAGCAGCAGGCCCTCGCCCTGCGCGCCGACACCACCGACCTGCTGCGTGCCGACGCCACCGTCGCTGATGCCCAGCAGGCCTGGGACGCCGGCAAGTTCTACGATGCCCTGAGCGGCTTGCAGACCGCGAAGTCCATCGCCGCCGCCGTCAAGGCCGCCACCGACGAACAGAAGGCGAAGTACGCCACCCTGCTCGACGAGCGCACCCGGCAACATGTCGCCGACATGGTGCAGAAGGCCACCGCCAACGAGCGGGACCCCAAAACCCTCCATCTCGCCGTCGTCTACCTGGCCCGGGCGTACGAAGTCGGCCACGACGCCGCTGTGGGTCGCAAGCTCGAGACACTGCGACAGCAGCTGTTGGCCAGCCACGTCTACCATTGGCAGGTGGAGCTCAAGGGAGAGCCGCGCATCACGAAGGCGGCGCAGTCGACGCTGAAGAGCCACACCTTCACGGGCAACCTCAAGCCAGCCGGTCCCCGCGAGTTTGCCGCCGTCGTCGACGTTGGCTCGTTTGCCGTGACGCCGTCGGAGCGGGAGGGCAGCCGCACCGGCGAGTACAAGACCGGGTCGAGGAGTGTCGACAATCCGGAGTATCGCAACGTGCAGGCCTTCCTCATCAAGCAGCAGGGCTGTCTGGCGAGGTTGTCGGAGGGGGCGTTCGCTCGCAGCACGAGCTCATCCGACCGGGACCGGCACCAGCGCGACGCCGGGTGCGCCTACAACTGTTCCACGTACGACTGCTCTCGCCGCGGGAACCAAGACAAGCTGAACCAGGCACAGCGCAAGCTGAAGGACACGCCAATGACCCTCCAGGAGGACCTCATGGCACCGTGGTCCTACGCGACGCGCGAGTGGAGCCAGGTCATCAAGGCCCCGGTGCAGCTGTCGCTCAAGCACGCCATCGACCCGGCACCGAAGTCGTCGACGATGACCCTGCAGCACGAGTACACCGACCACGCCCACGACCTCGTGCCCCAGCTGGGCCTCGGCAAAAAGCAGATCACGAAGCAGTCCGATGCCGAGCTCGCCGAGAGCGCTGGCCAGAAGCTCGGCAGTCAGCTCATCGCCGAGGTCGAGAAGGACTACCAGGCCTGGTTCGCGTCGACGCCCAAGCTCGGTGATCGCGGCGCTGTGCTCTACATCTTGATGGACGGCGACGGCCGCGCCCTCGACGCCCAGCTGGAGGCAAAGACCGGCGTGCGCAACGCCCACAGCGTGATCCGCGCCCGCTGATCCGTGTCGGAGCGGACGTGCTCGCACCAGAGGCCGTAGCATCGCCCAATGGTGCGTCGCTGTGTGGTCCTGCTCGTTGGTCTCGCTGCCGTGTCGTCGTGCGCATCCCGGCCTGATGCCGATCTGACAGCGTCGACGGCACCCGTCGTGGCCCCGTCGGTGCAGCCCTCCGTCGAGTGCTTCTGCATGTCGTGGGTCCACCGCGACGACAACGGCGAAGACTGCTTCGCCACCCGCGACGCCTGCGACGAACACTTCGCCTCCTTCAGCCGCAGCGACAAGATCCCCTGCCGACCCGAGGTCAAGGCCCGCTGCGAACGCATCGCCTGCCGCAGCTCGGGGGCCGAATGTTTTCGCCTGCCGTGACCAGGAGCCGTCGGCGCCGACCTCGCGGGGACGCCTGTTGCGCATTGCGTCAAGTTCGACCAACCACGCTCACGTTCCGTCTTGGCCCCCGCCCAGGAGACCGCAGATGATCACGAGCCTGGTCGAATTCCTCGCTGGCGAAACCGGCACCATCGACGCCGGCAGCACCGCCTGGATGCTGACGTCGTCGGCGATGGTGCTGGTGATGGTCCCGGGCCTGGCGCTGTTTTACGGCGGCATGGTGCGGCCCCGCAGTGTGCTGACGACCATGATGCACAGCTTCGTGGCCATGGCCATCATCGGCGTGCAGTGGGTGCTCGTCGGCTATTGCCTCTCTTTTGGCCCAAGCGTCGCTGGAGGCTTCTTCGGCTTCGATCCCGCCTACCTCGGCCTGTCGGGCATCAGCCACACCCAGCTCTACGCCGACAAGGGTGTGCCCGAGCTCGTGTTTGTGATGTTCCAGGGGAAGTTCGCCATCATCACCCCCGCCCTCATCAGCGGCGCCATCGCCGAGCGCATGCGCTTTCGCAGCTACGTCGCCTTCATCGTGCTGTGGTCGACGTTCATCTACTGCCCCCTCGCCCATTGGGTCTGGGCCAGCGACGGCTTCTTGTTTGTCTGGGGCGTCCTCGACTTCGCCGGCGGCACCGTCGTGCACATCTCGGCCGGGGTGTCGGCCCTTGTGCTGGCCATCCTGCTTGGGCCCCGTCGTGACTGGCACCGGGGCATGGCCATGTCACCCAACAATCTGACGATGACCCTGACGGGGGCGGGCCTGCTGTGGTTCGGCTGGTTCGGCTTCAACGCCGGCAGCGCCGTCGCCGTCGAATCCCCCGTGGCCGGCGGCATTGCCGGCCTGGCCTTCACGACGACCCAGGCCGCCGCCGCCGCCGCGGCCCTCACCTGGATTGTCATTGAGCGCCTGCGCCACGGGAAGGCCACGACCCTCGGCATGGCGTCGGGCATCGTCGCCGGCCTCGTCGCCATCACCCCCGCCGCGGGCCATGTGGTGCCGATGAACGCGATGCTGATCGGGGCCATCGCCTCCATCGCCTGCTTCTTCGCCGTGCAGCTCAAAAACAAGCTTGGCTACGACGACAGCCTCGATGCGTTCGGTGTCCACGGCGTCGGCGGCATCATCGGCGCGCTGCTCACCGGCGTGTTCTGCTTCACCCCCGTCGTCGGCGTGCTGTCGGGCAACTGGGAGCAGCTTGGCAAACAGGCCGCCGCCGTCGGCATCTCCATTGTCTTTGCCGCGGTTGGCACCTTCATCATCGCCATGATCGTGAAGGGGATGTTCGGCTTGCGCGTGACACCACAACAAGAGAGCGACGGCCTCGACGTCGCCATCCACGGCGAGCGCGGCTACCACCTCGACCTGGCCTGATCTTTTGAGTGACACTCGGCCAACACCCGCCTCTGCCGGAGCCCTCGATGAAGCTCGTCATCGCCATCATCCGCCCCGAACGTCTCGACGCCGTGCAGGAGCGCCTGCGCGCCGTCCTCGACGAGGGCGACCACTACCGCATCACGGTTGACCCCGTGCAGGGCCATGGCCGTCAGCATGGCGAGGTCGAGTACGTGCGCGGTCAACCCGTGCAACAGAACCTGACCCCCAAGGTGCGGCTGATGGTGGCCGTCAACGACGGCTACGTCGACAAATCCGTCGACGCCATCATTGCCGGCGCCCGCACCGACGGCGGCGGGGCTGTGGGCGATGGCAAGATCATGGTGATGCCCCTGGAAGAGGTCATCCGCATCCGCACGGGCGAACGGGGCAGCAAGGCCATCTGACGTCGAGGGTCAGGGGAGCGCCAACACGGGCAGCGGCTCGTCGGCAGTGCCCACCGCGAGGGTCTGCTCGCCGAGGCCCAGCGCGCCGTTTCGAACTTCGCCCCAGCAGGAGAAGCGGCCGTCTGTGAGCCGCGCGCAGGCCGAGCTGTCGCTGCAGGTGATGGCGTCGGCCGGTCCGGCGAGGGGCACATCTGGAAACGCGGCGACTTCGTCGGGATCGTCGCCGATGATGCCCGTCGCCTGGGGGCTCCCGGCCTCGCGGGCGAAGCCGAGGCGGCCATTGGTGTTGCTGCCCCAGCAGCGCACGGCGCCGCCGTCGAGCAGCGCGCAGGCATGGGTGAAGCCAAGGCAGACATCGATGGGAACCGGGCCGCCAAAGTCGACGGCGACGAGGGCGTCGCCGAGTTCATCGGGGCTGTCGCCAATCGGGGTTGCGGCGCTCGGGCGACCGATACCAAGCTGACCGACGAAGCTCGCGCCCCAGCACACCAGTTCCTGGTCGCCCGCGCCGCGGGGCTCGACCAGGGCGCAGCTGTTGGCGCGGCCGGCGACGACCTTGAGGGCGCGTCGCGTCGTCACGCCGTCGGTGGTGCCGAGGTCGACGCTGGGAATGCCCGCACTGAGGGCCAGGGCATCGTCGCCAATGTTGATGTCGTCGCCGCTGCCGAGACGACCGTCCTGGCCCCGGCCCCAGCAGCGGACGGCGCCAACGGTGTCGACGCCGCAGCTGTGCTCAAGCCCGGCCGAGATGGCAACGGCGACGACCCCCGTGCCGAGTCGAATGGGAGGCAGCGCGTCACCGAGCTCAGCGGGGCTTTGACCAATGCGGTCGACGACGAGGCCCTGCCCCAGACGGCCATTCCCGTTGTTGCCCCAGCACTTGACGAGACCCGCCGTCGAGAGGGCACACACATGGGCACCGCCGACCGCCACGGCATCCACCGGAAAGTTTCCAAGGTTCACCGTCGGGATCACATTGCCCATGAGCGCCGGGTTGTCGCCGCGGTTGATGAGGTCGCCGGTGCCCAGCTGCCCCGAGGTATTGTCGCCCCAACAGACGACGCGCTCATCGCTCAGCACCGCGCAGGTACTGCGGCCATAGGGGCTCTTGCTCAGCTGCTGCACACGACGGGACGAACCGAGGTCGACAGGGAGGGCGTCTCTGGCGTCGGCGACATTCAACAGGGCCGGTCGTCCGAGCTGCTCTTCGCGCAGCGAGCCAAAGCAGCGCACCACACCAGCCCCGTCGAGGTGACAGGCTGCCTCGAGGCCCGTGTGCAAACTCGGCTGCCGGGCGTCGCAGGTGGCCTCGCAGTCGTCGCCGGCAACGCCGGCGGGGTCACAGACCTCGCGGCCTTCGCAGACGAGGCCGTCGCCGCAGACGTCGGCGGGGCACCGCTCGATGCATCGTCCACCGCCGCAGGGAACACAGGTTGGCGTGCAGTCCGGGTCCTGGCCCGGGTCGCAGCCCTCGAGCTCCAGGCATCGTCGGCCGTCGCCGCAGACGGCGCCCTCGCCGATGGCGCTGCAGTCGGCATTGCAGCTGCCGCAGGCGTCATTGAAGCCGTCGTCGCAGGCCTCCCCTTCTTCGGCGATGCCGTTGCCGCACCCCGCTGTCAACGGAACCTCGGGCAGGGCGCCGCCCATCTCGCCAGGGCCGTCGCCGATGGGGAACGCGAGGGGGCGACCGAGGCCGCCGCCAACGTCGGTCCCGACGGCGCCGCCCGATGTATGTGAGCCCCAGCACTTCAATGCGCTGCCGCCACCGTTTCTGATGATGCGGGCGCATGAGCTTTTGCCGGCGGAAGCATCGACAGCGACAACGCCAGCCCCGAGGTCGACGCGGGGAAGGGCATCGCCCAGGTCGCCAAGGTCGCCGCCGCGGTCCCGTCGGTCGCCGAGGCCAAGCTCACCCTGGCCGTTGTCGCCCCAGCACTTCAGGCCGCCGTCCTCGAGGAGCGCGCAGGTGTGGCCACCAGTGCCCGAGGCTGTGAGCCGCACGACGTTGGTCGCGCCCAGCGGGGTGGCGGGGATGAACACGCCCATCTGCAGCGGGCCACTGCCACGCCGGAAGTCCGCCTGGGCGGGGCCCGCCGTGATGCCCTGACCAAGGGCCCCTGAGCCGTTGAAGCCCCAGCAGACGACGTTGCGGTTGGTGAGGAGCGCACACACATGTCGTCCACCCACCGACATCGACGCCACCGCCCCTGGCAGGTCGACAAACGGCATGGTGGCGGGTTCGCCGGGCGCGCAGCCGCGGTCGACGGTGTCACCCAGCCCGAGGGCGCCATCGGCGGCGGCGCCCCAACACTGCACGCGGCCGTTGTCGAAGAGGGCGCAGGTGAAGAACTCACCGGCGCCGATGGTGGTGACGCGACCGGGCTGCAGCGAAACGGGCACCAGGGCCGAACCCATGTCGGCGGCGGTCGTCCCGACGGTCTCACGCGCGTGACCAGCGCCAGCCTGGCAGACCCGGTTCTCGCCCCAGCAGACCACGCTGCCGTCTTCGCGCAGCGCGCAAACATGGCTGCGGCCAGCGGCGAGGTCTGTGACGGGGCCACCGGTGTCGACGAAAGGGTCACCGCTGCCGGTCTGGCCGAGCTGGTTCTCGCCGAAACAGGCCACGCGGCCGTCGCTGGTGTTGGCACAGGTAAAGCGCAGGCCAGCGACGACGCCGTCGACTTCGCCGTCGATCGGCAGCGGTCGCAGATTTCCGCCCATGGTGTCGAGCGGGGCACCGACGACGGCGGGATTGTCGCCGCATTGGCCGTTGTCGTTGCTGCCAAAGCAGAACGCCTCGCCGTCGTTGATGACGCAGGTGTGACCGAAGCCAACCGACAGGGACTTCCTGGGCTGGCAGTCGTCGGTGCAGGTCGGCGAAGAGCCACCGGTGTCACAGGCCTCGCCGACCAGCGTGTTGGTGACGCCGTCGCCGCAGACGGGGGGCTGGCAGGTCCGTTCGCAGGTCGTGCTTTGGACGGGGTCGTCGCACACCTCTTCGGGGTCAAGGATGAGGTCGCCGCAGGCGCGCACCTGGCCGCTGCAGGTGGCATTGCAGCCAACGGTGACGCCGTAGTCGTCGCTGTTGTTGGCGGCTCCGTCGTCGCAGGCCTCACCGAGCACACCGTTGACCACGCCGTCGCCGCAAGAGGCGACGGTACAGTCGGCGTTGCAGGCGACGCTCTCGCCGGCATCGTCGCAGCGCTCGAACTCGGGACAGACGACGCCGTCGCCGCAGACGGAACCGGAGCCAAAACCGAGGCAGTCGCTGTTGCAGCTGCCGCAGGCGTCGCGGGCCCCGTCGTCGCAGACCTCTTCAGCGGCGACGTCACCATCGCCACAGGTCGGCGCCCCCCCGCTGCAGTCACCGAGGCAGCCAGCCTCGGGGCCCCAGCCGACCCGGTTGGCAGCGCCGTCGTCGCAGACCTCGCCGGCAACGACGTCGACGCGGCCGTCGCCACAGCGGCTTTCGGCGCACAGGGCGGCGGCGCACACGCCAGCGACCCCGTCGGCGGTCGTGCAGGCAACCCCGTCGGGGATGGGAGACACGCCGTCATCGGCAACGCACGGGCTGTCCCCGGGAAGGCAGCGGCCAGCAGCAATGATGCACACCAGCGTCGCCGGGCATTGCGGGCTGTTGGCGTCGCAGGCGACGACGACGACGTCAACATCAAACCTGAGGTCGCAGGCTGCCACCGTTGACCACAGCGTCGCCACCAGGAGCAGGGCACCCATCCGCAGCGCGGAAGCACGAAGTGTCATCATGGATTCACCTCGCCGAGGTTCGACCAATCGGTGAACGCCGCCATCACTGCCCCCGCGACCGCGAGGCCCATGCCGATGCCGCCAGCGGCAAGACCTCCGGTGGCCCAGGCGCCGGCGTTGGACTCGTGTTGGGCCAGCGCGGAACCGCTCACGGGCTGCCCATTGGCGCCATTCGCGAGAAGTGCCTCACCCTGGGCCAGCGACTGGGTCGACAGGAAGGCCAACACGCCAGCGGTCGCGCCGAAGGCGATGGCTGCACCGCCGATGGTCAACGTCGCTGCTGGCGGCAGTGGTGGCGGGTTCAGAATGCGGACCTGCTCGCTGGCAACCCCGCGCTGCTCGCCAGCGTGAAGGGCTGCTTCGGGGAAGAGTTTCTCGACGGCGGGACCAATCGCCGCCAACAGTTCCTCACCGCCCTGGGACACGAGGCGCTCTTCGACCTGCCCCGACACGATGGCCCGGGCGCTGTCGATCCGTCGCAGCGAGAACACCGTGGCGCCCTCCAGCAGGCCGATGCGACCAGCGATGACGACGTCGGCGCCGAGGGCGTCGGCCAGTTCGGCGAGGCAGGACCCACCCTCGCTGCAGCCCATGACCTGGCGGTTGGTTTCGGCCTGCAGCAGGGATCGCACCTCATCCATGCCAATGACGCTGAAGCCGTTGAGCTTGCGCAGCTCGACCACCAGGTTGTTCACCACGATGCGGGCGGTACGCGCCGAGACGCCCTCATCGAGTTCAAACTCGGTGACCACCATCCGCTGGATGCGACGGGACGGTGGCGGCATGGCGTCGCTGGTGCGGGGACCATCGAGCGGGGCCATGGCCGCGAGCAGAAAGAGAAGCGTTGGTGTCATGCAGCTTCCAGGGTTCAGGGCGACAGGGGGAGGGTGTCGAGCGGCGCGCCACCGACGCTGGCGACGACATCGTCAGCACGCTCGAGACCGAGGGCGCCGCTCCGGTTGTCGCCCCAGCAGGAATACCGCCCGTCGATGAGTCGGGCACAGGCCGAGGTCTGGCCGCAGGTGATGGCGTCGGCGCCGGTCACAAGCGGCACGTCGGGAAAAGCCGCGATCTCACCGACGACGTCGCCAATGGCTGCGCCGGGGCCAAGGTCGGCGAAGCCAAGTTCTCCGAGCTCGCCGCGGCCCCAACAGCGGACGGCGTCGGTGTCGAGCAGGGCACAGGCAAAGGTGGCGCCAAGGCACACATCAAGGGCGCCCGGTCCGCCGAAGTCGACGGCGGTCAAGGCATCGTCGAGCTCAGTGGGGCGACTGCCAAGACCATTCCCGGAATCAACCGACGTGTCGCCGATGAACGCGGAGTTCCCGCTGCCGGCGAGCCCGGCACCGACGAGTCCGCCAGCGTTGTCACCCCAGCACTTGAGCCCACTGTCAGGGGTGGTCGCTGGCTCCAGCAGAGCGCAGGAAGTGGCGACACCGACGCTGACCTTGGTGGCTCGCCGCTGAGTACCGCCAGCCCCATCGACGCTCCCGAGCCGGACCGCCACCAGGTCGGCACCAAGGCCAGCTGGATCGAGGCCACGCGTTGTCACGCTGCCGACGCCGAGTCGTCCACCCGCGCCTTCGCCGAAGCAGTAGACTTCACCCGCTGCCGTCACCACGCAGGTGTGCGCGGTGCCAGTGCCAAAGCCTGTGACCACGCCGGGGATCCGCACTGGCGGCAATGCATCGCCGAGCTCGGTGGGACTGCCGCCGAGGCGAGCGGCGATCGAGCCCTGGCCAAGCTGGCCCGCGCGGTTGTCGCCCCAGCATTTCAAGAACCCCTGTGTCGAGAGCGCGCAGCTGTGGGCGCCGCCAAGGCCGAGGGCTGTGGGCACGAAGCCAGTTCCGAGGTCCACGGATGGCAAGGCATCCCCCATCAGCACCGCCGTCTGGCCACGCGTGAGGAGGTCGCCGGTGCCAAGTTGTCCTGAGCGGTTGCTTCCCCAGCACTTGACGGTGCCGTCAGAAAGCAGCGCGCAGCTGTGCCGGCCGCTGTTGCTGCGCGCCAGACGCTGGGTCCGGCGGTGTTGGCCGAGAGCGACAGCTTCGAGGTCAACAAGGTCGCCGGGGACGGCGCCGACGGCGGCGAGGGTGAAGCGACCGAGCTGTTCGTCGGCCAGGTCGCCGAAGCAGCGGACGCGACCGGCATTGTCGAGAAGGCAGGCGCCGCCCACGCCCGCCACGAGCTCAGGCGTGATGCCCGCGCAGTCCGCGGCGCACCCGGCAGTGTCGTTGTGGACCACAGACGCGGGATCACAGACCTCGGTGCCCTCACAGACGACGCCGTCACCGCAGATGTCGGCGCTGCAGCGGGGTTCACATGAACTGTCGGGACACGGCTGGCAGTCGTCACTGCATTCATTGCCCGGCGCGGGTTCGCACACCTCAAGCTCAGCACACAGCGTCCCATCGCCGCACACGGCGCCCGTGCCAGCATCTGTGCAGTCGGCGTTGCAGCTGCCGCAGGCATCGCTGAAGCCGTCATCGCAGGCCTCGCCACTCTCGACGATGGCGTTGCCGCAGGTGGCCTGCAGCGGCACCGCCGCAAGCGCGTTGCCCATTTCGCCCGGGGCGTCGCCGAGGGGGAACGCGAACGGCCGACCGAGGCCGGCGATGGTTGCACCGGCGGCGTGGTCGCCGAAGCAGCGGAGGGAACCGTCGGCCATCAAGGCGCACGTCCGCGACGGACCAGCGGCGATGTCGACGACGGCCCGATCACCAAGGTTGACGCGCGGGAGCGCGTCGCCAAGGTCGGTCAGGCGCAGGCCGCGATCGGTGCTGTCTTCGAGGCCGAGTTGGCCACTGCTGTTCTTGCCCCAGCATGTTGCTGCGCCGCCGGTGCGGACCGCGCAGAAGTGGTCCCCGCCACCACGAGTGAGACGAAGGACGGGCCCGGCACCCAGCGGCGTGGCCGGCATGAACACACCCATGTCCATGGCGACGGCGCCGCGGCTGAAGGTTTCATCGAGGCCCTGACCAAGTGCACCGCCCGTGTTTCGACCCCAACACACAACGAGCTCCGTGCGCAGGTGGGCGCAAGCCGTCGCCGTGCCGAGTGACACCGAGGCGACGAGCGCCGGGAGATCGACCACCGGGAGTGCGTCGCCGAGTTCCCGGGCATCGCAGCCACGATCGACGTCATCGCCGAGGCCAAGTTGGCCATCGGTGTTCTCACCCCAGCACTTCAAGCGGCCGTCAGCGGTCCCGCCCAGCAGCGCGCAGGTGAAGCGGTCGCCCGCCCAGAGTGCCCGTACCGGGGATGCACCGAGTGCCACCGGCACGAGCGCTGCGCCCATGTCGGTGTCCGTCGTGCCAACGGCCGCGAGGCTGTGGCCAGCGCCGAGCTGACAGCTGGTGTTGTCGCCCCAGCACACGACGCGTCCATCGTCACGCAGCGCGCAGACGTGGTCGGCGCCGCCCACCAGCCGGGTGGCGACACCGCCGACGTCGACCTCCGGGGCGCCGGCACCGCGACTGCCCTGGCTGTTGTCGCCGAAGCACTCCACGCGGCCGTCATCGAGGAGGGCGCACGTCGAGGCGCGCCCGGCGACCACTGAGACGACCGGTCCGCTCGTGGGCAGCGGCACCAGGTTCTCGCCCATTGTCTCCAGGGACGCGCCAACGACGGCCCGGTTGCCAGCACCACATTGGCCGAGGGCATTGTCGCCGAAGCAGCGGACGGCACCGTCGTCGCCGACGACGCAGGTGTGGTTTCGGCCAAGGCTCGCCCAACCGCGCGGCTGACAGTCAGCCTCGCACGTCCGTGAGGCAGCGCCGGTATCGCAGGCCTCGCCCGCAGCGGCGTTGGCGAGGCCGTCGCCGCAGACGGGGATCTGGCAGCTGCGTTCACATTGCCCACTCTGGCCGCCGTCGTCGCATTCTTCTTCAACGTCGGTGGTGCCGTCGCCGCAAGCGGGGCCAAAGCCGGCACAGCGGGCGTCACAGTGGGGTGAAGCATCATAGGCGTCGCTGTTGCGGCCGCCGTCGTCGCACACTTCGGCGGCGCTGGCGTTCTTCACACCGTCGCCGCAGCGGGAAAGGGTGCAGTTGACGTTGCAGGCTTCGGTCTCTCTGCCATCGTCGCAGGGCTCAAGCTCGGCGCAGACGACGCCGTCGCCGCACACCGCACCCGAGCCAGCGTCGCTGCAATCGGCGTTGCAGGTGCCGCAGCCATCGCGGAAGCCGTCGTCACAGGCCTCCTCGGCGTTCACGATGCCATCGCCGCAGGCGGGGGCAGCACCGCTGCAGTCGGTCCGGCAGCCGGGGATGGGCGCGTAGCCGTCACGGTTGGCCGCGCCATCATCACAGACTTCACCGACGACGACATCAGCGCGGCCGTCGCCACACTGGCTCCGGGTACACAGGCCCGTCACACACACAGCGCGGTCGACGCCGTCGATGCGGCACGCGAGGCCGTCGGGGGCTGGAATGATCGCGTCGCCGTCCTGCTGCACGCACGGGCTGTTTGTGTCGAGGCAGCGGCCGATGGACGCCACACAAACGAGGTCCCCCGGACAAGCGGGCGCGGCCGCGTCGCAGGACACCGGAACGCCGTTGGGGACTTGCAGCCGGGGCGCGCAGGCGCCGATGGCAAAGAGGCCGATGAACACCGAGACGAAAGCCGCACACTTCACGCCGGCGACCCTACTGGAAGGCGTCCAGCCAGGGCCTCGTGCATGCGTGGCTGGTGTCACAACGGTCGTCGAAACCTGGACAGCGTTTCACTCCCCGATCTGTCAGCCGAGACGGACCGCTCAGGGACCGCCCCGGGTCGATGGCAGGATGAACGAGCCCCGGGGCACGCCAGGAGGCTGGGCGTCGAGCTCGGGGGCCAGCAAGGCCCTTGGGTACTGCCAGGTGAGCTTGGCGGGGTGATTCACCACCCGCACCGGGCTCGAGAACAACGTGCCCAGGCCGCCGACGATGGTGACGTCGACCTTGGGCTCCAGCACGCGCACGACGTCGGCGATGGGCCCCACGGGGGCCAGGGCCCCCGTCAGCAACGACACCCGGGCCGCGATGGGGGTGGCCACCGTCGGCGCCACCGGCACTGTCGGCGTGAGGGGCGGGCTGCCACTGTCGCGCCAGGCTGACGACAGAAACGTCACCCGCTCGGCGATGATGGCCACCCGGTGGTTGGTGCCGACGGTGTTGAAGTTGCCCTGCACATACACCGGCAGGTCCGAGACGATGGTGAGCCCCGTGGCGGCAAACGCGTTCAAGTCCGCACCCCGAATCAGGCGGACGGCGTCGATGCGGGCCCAGTTGTCTTCGTCGCAGTCGGCGAAGAAGTCCCCCGTCAAAATGCCCGGGGACTCGCCCCCTTCGAACGATGCCTGGGCCGACGAGAGCGTGCCGCACAGGGCCCAGGGCAGGCGGGCCTGGTTGCGGGCGTCGGGAGCGGGAAACGCAACGGTGCCCGGGGCGTCTCCCGAGCGCGCGCCGTGGCTGGCCGAGATGTAGAGCACGCCGTTGAACAGCTGGGCTTCGGGACAGCCGCCGCTGGCGCCAGGGAGGCAGGCGTGGGTCCCGAGTTCGCCGTTGCGGTTCTCGCGCATGGCCGCACCGAGGAGGCCGAGGTCGATGTTGATGGGCAGGACCGGTGCGGCCTCGTCGGCGTCGCCAAAGCCGCCACGGGTGGCCTCGACGAGGGCTGCCTGGGGACCGCCCTTGCCCACCAGGGCCGGGCCGTCGGCGCTGGTGAAGACTTCGCACGACGAGGGGCGCGCAAAGACCCCGATGTTGCCGGCGGCGGGGCGGCACACCGACGACGACAAGAAACCTCCGGGCGCATCGCCATCGAGGGCCCCGTAGCTGACGACACCAGCGCCCGAGCCGGAACCGGCGAGGCCGTCGACGAGGCCCCGGCCGTTGCGCTCGTAGCGCGAGTACAGGCGGCGCAGCCCGGGGGAGGGGCTGTTCCACTTCGGATCGGTGCTGTCGACGCTGTTGCTGCACTCGTTGCGACGAAGCTCATCGCTGCAGGGATGGTCCGACGAGATGATGGTCCCCGGCCAACCGCCACCGGCCACGTACCACTCACCGTCGATGATGCGCACGCCGGCCGCCAGCGCCAGCCGTGACCCGCTCGGCCGCTCCGTCGCTGTCGGCTGCTCCACCAGGAAGCGCAGTCCGGGCCGCAGGTCAGCCTCGTCGATGGGTTCTGGCAGGGCGAGGGGCGCGTCGAGGGAGCCGGTGCGGGGTTTGAGGACCAGGCGTCCAGGCGGTGGGCGTCTGGGCGGCGGGTCTGGGGGCGGCGGCTCGGGCATGTCCACCGCTGCCCCCAGGGCTCCCCAGGCAAGCCCCGTCGCCTCGGGCTCGACGGCGAAGGTGCTGGTCTCGGTGACGTCGACCTGCAGGGCCGAAAACGCCGGCAACTGCAGGAAGCTCACGCTGGCGAGGGGTTGGGTCTCGCTGACGCGGCACGGGGGCACACCGTTGGCCCGCAGGGCGATGCGCAGCTCAAGATCGACGACGGTGACGCCGAGGCCGGCGAAGGGACCCGACGGCACGCTCGTGATGTGGGAGTCGTCGGTGGGTTCGGCGCGCAGTTCGTCGATGATGACGCCGTCGGCCACCACCCCCGCGCGCAGCCCTTCGAGCTCGGCGTCCAATTGGGCCAGCGTCGAGGTCCGCGGCGCCGCCGCCCGCAAGATGTCGGAAGCGATGTTGACCACGCCGTCACACAGGTAGTGGGACCGCCGCAACCCCAGGAAACGGCCGGCAGACTTCGTCGTCGCCGACAAACGGATGAACATCGTCACCAGCAGCGCTGACAGCAGCAGCGAGACCAGCAGCACAATTCCCAGGGCGTAGCCGCGGTGCCGCATCATTTCTCCAGGGTCACGCGCTCAGTGGCGGTGCGCAGGTGGATGTCGGCTACGGTGCGTGGCGATCCCCACGGCGTGGCAGCGGTATCTTGTCGTCCCACTTCGCGGACGCCGGCGATGATCGACACCCCGCCAAGCACCGCGCGATCAGGCACCAGGGGACCCGGGCCTGGACGGCCGCGCTCGCCAGCAGCGTTTGGCCACCAATTGTCCCCACCGGCCGACACATCCACCAGGGGTTGGCCGGCGACGTCGTAGCCAAGGGCGGCCTGGAAGTCGGCCACCACGGGCAAGATGGTGAGACGTTCGCCGATGAGCTTGCCGTCGCCGTTCATCTCGATGTGCATGTTCAGGGCCCCCCGGTTGGCCGTGGGGTCCGTCCAGTCGACATAGAAGGTTTTGACATCGGCCAGCACAATGACGGCGCCGGGCAAGCCGTCTGTGGCCGCCGTCGATGTCAACAGTGGCCGGGGCAGGGCATCACCGGGGACAATGGGGCGAACATCAAAGAGGCAATCGTGGCCCACGCCCAACAGCACCACTGGCTGCATGGTGTCGGGCCAGACCAGGGCGACCTGGCGCGCGAATCCCGCCTCGTTCAGGCAGCAGACGTCGCTGCCGCGAAGGCTGATGGTCTCGACCTCGATCTGGGTCGTGGTGGGGGCGCTCTTGATGGCGCAGCTCGGAAAGCGCGGCACGCTCTGCACGAGCGTCAACCGGTCCGAGCCGTTGCAGGCGGGATAGCCGTCGCGGGCCAGGCAGTCGTCCTCGACGATCACCGACGACCAGGTCTCGATGCCCCCCCCACCCACCCCCCGCAGTTCCTCCGCCACAAACAACACGCCGCCGCGGGCCAGCTCCGTGACCTCGGCGTCGAAGGCAATGACGCGTCCCGTGCGCAGAAACATGGCGTAGGCGCTGATGGCCACCACCGACACGATGCCGGCGATGGCCATGGTGACAGCCACCTCGATCAACGTGAAAGCTCGACAACGCAGGGTCATGGTCGTCGTCACGGTCGCCGTCCCCGGGTGGTGGAGAGGTAGGTGACGAGGCGGCTGGAGCGGGCGCCGCCATCCTGCCATTGCACGTCGACGGCGAGGCGCTGGGCCCCCGGCACCGGCCGGTTCGGGTCGAGGGACCACGTCGAGGTGAACAGGCCCCCCGGGTCTTGCTGGCCCTCGAGGTTGAAGCGGACGCTCCCTGAAGCCGGTACCGGGCGCAGGCGATTCTCGAGCACGAGCATCTCGAGGTGACCGGCGGCGACGCGTTCGGCGGCAGCCGCCCGTCGGGCCCGGGCCGTGGTGGTGAAGCCAAAGACCAACGACATCGCCGTCGTCGTCAAGACAATGGCCAGCAGCGCCCCTGCCACCATCACTTCGATGAGGGTCATGGCGCGCCGGAGTCGGCCAGCAGGCGTCAATGCAGCGTGAGCCCGGTGGCGCGGGTGGCGTCGCCAGTGAAGCCGCCCCTTGGCATCGGGTTCGGGGTCTGCCGCGCCGACAGGTTCTGGGCGTGGGGCGGCACACATCGCGATCGGGAGAACGGTCCCGGGGATTCGGGCGGGCCGGTGGCGCCGCCCTGGGGGCCTTCGGAGAGATCTTCGACAACCACGCCGCCGAGCACCAGCGCATCGAAGCGCACGCGGCGGACGTGAACGAAGACGACGACGGCGATGGCGATGGCGGTGATGGCCGTCGTCGTCGGGGTCGCTGATCGCGGGCCGGGCAGCGTTCAAAGCTTGCTGGGCCACCAGTTGAACCGACCCAGCAGCTTCATGGTGGCCGGCACCAGCAGCGCCCGGACGACGGTGGCGTCGAGGGCCACCGACAGGGCGATGCCCAGGCCAAGCATCTTCATGGTCAGCACTTCCGACAGGCCGAAGGCGCCGACGACGACAATCAACAGCAAGGCCGCCGAGGTGATGGTGCGTCCGGTCTTCATGAGGCCGATGGCGACGGCGTCTTCGGTGGTGCCCGTCGGGCCCGCCCGCAACGCTTCTTCGCGGATGCGCCCGAGCAGGAGCACCTCGTAGTCCATGCTCAACCCGAAGACCAAACAGAACATGACGAGGGGCGTCGTCGCATCGGTGAAGCCCGGCGACTCGTAGTCGAGCAGCCCCTGCAGTCGACCATCCTGAAAGATGAAGACCAGCGCCCCGAAGCTCGCCGTCATCGACAGGCAGTTCATGATGATGGCCTTGATGGGCACAACGACCGAGCGAAAGGCGATGAACAACACCAGGAACATGGCGATGCCGACCATGGCCAGGGCCACCGGGGCCCGGGCTCCGAGCCTGTCGAGGAGGTCGACGAGGACGGCGGGCGGTCCCCCGACTTTGACGGTCAGCCCCTCACCCGACAGGGCCCGCAGGCTGCGCACCTGGGCGGCGGTCTTTTGACCATTGAAGCCCTCGTCGGACATGACGACGAAGCGGGCCAGGCCACGGCCGTCGCTGCCGGTGGCGAGGAAGCGCCCAAGCAAGGCCCGCAGGGCGGGGTCGAGGGCATCGCGTCTGGTGGCCAACAGCTGCACGATGCTCTCGGGTGACACCCCCTTTTGGGCCGTAAACACCGACTGCACGCCGATGACGCCGGGCATGGCCTCCATCTGTCGTTGCACCGCCAGCAGGCGCGTGAGGGTGGCGGGGGCAAACAGATCGCGGCCCAGCCCGTCGCCCCGACCGTCGCCCTGGCCGTCGCCCCGACCGTCGGCAGGGTCGACGATGATGACGACGTCATGGGGGGTGAGTTGGTTCGGGAGGAAGTCGCGGTTGAAGGCATCGGTGGCGTCGCGCACGGGCTCGCCCACGGGGACCGCGTGGTAGTCGGGGATCGACGGGATCATGCGCAAAAACGGCGTGGCCAACACCAGCAGGCCGCCGCCGACGACGATGACGACGACGACGGGGGCGCGCATGACCTTCTTGGCGAGGGCGAAGAAGAACGCGCCTTCCTGCTCAGGGGCCACGCGGGATCCGGGCAGGGGCAGGGCCTCGACCTTTGGTCCCAGCAGCACGAGGACGGCGGGGAGCAGGAAGATCATGAGCATCAAGGTGGAGGCGACGACGACGACGCCGGCGTAGCCCAGGCTGCGGATCAACATCTGGGGCATGGCCATCAGGGCCATCATCGACAGGGCCACCACGGCCCCCGAGAAGAACACCGCCCGCCCGGCGGAGGCCATCGAGCGGGCCACGGCACCCACCACGTCGTCGGGGGTGGTGCGCAGCTCTTCGCGAAAGCGGGTCACCACAAAGAGGGAGCAGTCGATGGCCAGCCCCAGGGCCAGCAGGGTGGCGATGTTGACGGCGAAGATGCTGACCTCGGTGACAAACGTCAGGCTGCGCAGGGCGGCAAACGCCACGAGGTTGGCGCAGATGCCCATCAGCACCGGCAGCAGAGCGGCGACGACGCCCCGAAACACCCACAGCAGCACCAACAGGGTCAAGGGCAGGGCGAAGAGTTCACCGCGCACCAGGTCGCGGGCGATGATGCGGGCGGCGGCTTCGTTGACGAGGACGATGCCCGTGAACTGGACGGTCACCCCCGTCGAGGGATCGGGCGTCAACGCCTGCAACAGCTGGGGCAGGGCCTTTTGCTTTTCGTGCTCGGCGCCCTGCAGGGTGACGATGACGGCGGTGCTGACCCGATCGTGGGACACGAGCCACGGTGCCCCGGTGGTGTAGAGGCAGTCGACGCTCTTGGTGCGCGGGTCGGCCTCGATGCGGGTGACAGCCGCCAGGACCTCGCCAAGGACTTCCACGTCGTCGACGGTGCTGGTGGGTGGTGAGCGGTAGATGGCCACGATGTCGGCGAGGCCCTGCCCGAGTTCGCGCTCGATGAGGTCTTTGGTTTGCCAGCTCTCGGCGCCGTCGTCTTCGAAGCCGCCCCCCTTCAGGCGCGGCAACACATCGGTCACCAGGGGCGCGCACAGCGCCAGCAACACCAGGTGCGCGAGGACGAAGCGTCGGGGGCGGCGAGCGACGAAGGTGCCCAGGGTGAACAACACGCTCTGAGCATAGGCCGACGCGGCGCGGGCAGGGCTCAGCGGGGCAGGCGGCCGGTGCGCAGCAGGGCCGACGCCGCCAGGGCTTCCTGGTCGAGGCCCCTGGCCAACTGCAGGCCCACGGCGTCGGCGCTGGCCCCGGGCAGGAAGGCGGCGGCCGCCCGGCCATGGCCGCCACCGCCGAGGAATTCAGCCACCCGGCGGGCCAGGCCGTCGTCGGTGGAGCGGAGGGATACGCGGACCCCGGCGGGCTCGTCGATGGTCATGGCGGACACCCCATGGGCATCGCGCAGGCTGTCGAGGCGGTTGCAGAGGGCACCGCGGACGTCGCCTTCGGTGATGCGGGGGTCGGTGGCGCGGGCGGTCTGCAAGAGCTGCTGCCAGCTGTCGGCAGACACCTGAAACGTCGCCCCACCACCGCGCTGCTTCGAGGCCACGGTGACGACGAGGGCGTCGATGATGGCCTGGGCCTGTTCGGGCAGGGGCGGGTTGAGGCCCGCCTCGAGGGCGTCGAGGCTCTTGAGGTCGCCGATGACGCCCTTGAAGAGCTGCAGGGTCCGCAGGTCTGTACCCGGGGCCCGAAAGCCGAGGGTGTCGGTGTACATCGACGACGCCAGCATGGGGGCGGCGGCCACAAAGGCGGTGTCGTCCCCGGGGCGCAGGGCGGCGGCGATACCGGCGACGAGGACGGCGGCGGCGTCGGTGTCGGGGGCCACCCACGAGGTCATCTTCTGCTGGTTGCCGAGGCCGAACTTCGCCGGGTCGGGGACGTCTTCGTGGTGGTCGATGACGACGACGTTGTCGGCGGTGTCGAGGAAACGGGCCGCCCCCCCGATGCGGCCCCGCTGGGCGACATCGACGAGGACGACGGCGTCGTAGGCCCCGGTGAGATCCGCCGCGCGCTTCACGAGACCGCGGCTGTCGATGGCCCGGGACGAGGCGGGCAGGGCGTCGTCGACGACGGCGGTGGCGTCTTTGCCCAGGGCCTGCAGGGCGGCGACGAGGCCGGCGGCGCTGCCGACGCAATCGCCGTCGGGAGGCACGTGGCCCACCACCAGGATGCGGCGGGCGGAGCGCAGCACGTCGAGGAGCTCCGGGGGCACCACCACCGACGACGGCGACAGGGCGGGCAAGCCGACGTCGACGATGGCCTCCCGCAGGGGGGGCAGCCGGCGGGACGGAATCGGCGGCAGGGTCTGCGTGATCGCGGCGGCGCCAGCGACCGCACTGGTCGGCCCGGGCCCGGCGACGAAGACGTCGTGCTGCACCAGCGAGCGGTGCTCCGTCGATGTCGTCGAGGTCGGCGCCGTCGTCGTGGTCGGCGTCGTCGTCGAGGTCGGCGCCGTCGTCGAGGTTGGCGTCGTCGTCGGCGTCGTTCTGGTCGGCGCGGTACGGGCGGTGATGCTCGTCATCGCAGAATCTCGACATCGTCAGTGGCTGTGGCGGCGGCGAAGCGAAGGATCACCGAGGCGAGCTCGAGGCCGGCGAGGTCGGGGCCGCTGTCGTCGCTGGCGCTGGCCACCGCCAACCAGCGCTCGCCCAGGCGACGCCAGCGGGGGGCGCTGCTGGCGGTGACGACGTCGACGTCGCTGCGCAGGGTCTGGAGCTCGATGGCGAGGGACGGATCGCGGCGGTTGGCGTGGGCCCGGGCGGCCTCGACGACGCTGTGGGGGGTGCGCACGGTGCAGCCGATGCGGGCCTCTTTGGGGGCCACCACGTTGTAGCGGCAGCCAGCGCAGGCGCTCTCGTCGAGGGTGGCGGTGGCGGTGGCGTGGCCCGTGCGGGCCCCGCGCAGGGGGCAGCCAGGCACTTCATCGAAGTGCGCGTCTTCAGCAATGAAGCGGCTGACCCAGGCCATCCCGCGAGCATAGACCGCCCCGCCCGAACGGGAAGCCCCCGCCGGCAAGAGCCCCCTCCGGCTCCTTCCCCCAGCGGGGGGAGGCAGGGAGGGGGGCTCCGGCTCAGTCCGACGACGACGACAGCAGGGCTTCGGCGGCCAACACCCCGGACTGTATGCACATGGGCACGCCGCCGCCGGGATGGGCGGTCCCCGAGGCCAGGTAGAGGCCGGGCCGTTGCTTCACGGCGTTTGGGGCCCGGGAGAACGCGCTGCGCCGGTCGTTGCTGGCGGCCCCGTACAAGCTCCCCCGCGATCCCGCGAAGCGCTCCGCCAATCCCGTGGAGCTCCGCTGCCAGACCACGGCGCTGTCGGCGGCGTCCTCGATGTCGATCATGCCGGCCTGCAGCAGGCGCTGGCGGGCGGTCTGCAAGATGGCGGCGCCGTCGTCGACGACACCTTCGGCCAGGGCGGGCAGGTTCACCATGACAAACAGGGGCTCGTGGTCTGGCCACCCCGTCCGCTCATGGGCCAGCTCCTGGGCGCAGACATAGACCGTGGGGGTCTGTGGTCCCCGACGACGACGGAAGATGTCGTCGAATTCCGCGGCGTAGTCGTCGGCGAACAACACCTCGTGGGCCACCCGGCCTCCCGCCCCACGACGACGACGGGCCTTCAACACCATGGTGGCCCCCGACATCGACAGGGTCTGGGGCCGGGGCAACACCTTGTCCGTCGACGTCAGCAGGTCTTCCCGCAGGTGGGCCACGTCGGCGTTGACGACGACGGCGGCGGCTTTGACCACGGTGTCGCCGACGCGGACGCCTGTGACGCGGTCGCCGTCGTGCACGAGGCCCGTGACCGCCACGCCACAGCGGGCGTCGACACCGACCCGGGCGCAGCCCTCGGCCAACACAGTGCTCAAGCGAGAGAAGCCGCCCTTGATGCCAAAGCCACCCAGGCCCAGCTCGACCCAGGCGATGCAATTCAACGTCGCTGGGGCCGTGAGGGGATCGGAGCCGTTGTAGGTGGCGTAGCGGAGCAACAGCTGGCGCAGGGCAGGGGACGTCACCCGCCGCTCGATGGCCCCGCGCATGCTCGAGAGGGGATCGACCTTGAGCATGTCGAAGGGGCGCGACATCCCCAGCCGCAGCAGGTCCGCCATCGTGGGCGCCGCCCCAAAGACGAAGTCCGCCTTCGACACGTCCCAGATGGCCCGGGCATAGGCCAGGAAGTCCGTGAGCTCCCTGGCGGCCTGGGCCCCGAGGGACCGCCCCACGCTGGCGATGGTCTCGTCGGCGTCGACGAAGACATCGACGACGTTGTCGGCGACGTTGTCGATGCCGGCGGCGAAGCGATAGCGAAAGGCCGGGCCCGGTCGCACCAACTGCAGGTCATGCTCGGGCCCAACACCAATGGACAGGCCCGCCCGCCCCAACACGCCGTCAATGACGTCGGGCAGGGTGATGACGCTGGGGCCGGTGTCAAAGCTGACGCCGTCAACAGTGACCATGCCCACCTTGCCGCCGAGCTCGGCGTCGCGTTCCAGCAGCAGCACGCGCTTGCCCGCCGCACCCGCACAGAGGGCGGCCGACAGGCCCCCCATGCCGCCACCGACGACGACGACGTCAACCTGTTCGGGGAGAGCCCGGGACCCGGTCATGAGCGATCTCCCATCAGCCAACGGAGTTGCCGCGCCGCCCGTCCCGCCCGGGGCCCCGCAAAGAGCGGATGCCACAGCGAAGACGATGACGACGACGACGACGAAGAAGAAGACGACGGCGACACCCGCATCTTCACAAACGGCCGTTGCCAGGGGCGGTCCATCCGGCGGACGTCGACGACCTCGAGGAAGCCGGTGGTGCCGGCGGGAGCGGCGTCGATGCCGGCCCGCAGGGTGTGGCGCAGGTAGAAGGGGCCGTCGTCGACGCGGGCCCCGGCGACCGCGGTCAGGAAGGGCCGGGTGCTGCCGTCTGGGAGGCGTTCGCTGACCCGCAGCTGGCGGACCTCGCCCATGCCGAGCCAGGTGCGGTGCCGGGGGCCAGCGTCGACGTCAACGTCCACCACCCGGGTGGCGCCGCTGGCATCGGTGACGACGCCGACGGCGCAGACGGTGCCGACACCGGTGGCCGAGGCGTTGTCGCTGGGCCACAGGGCGTAGACCACGCGGCTCTCCCGACCGGCTGGCCCCCTGGCGGTGTCGACGTCGACGTCGGCGCCGACGTTCACGTCGGCCCGGGCCCACAGCCACCAGGCGATGCCCTGGTCCGTGAGGGGCAGCAGGGCCCCATTGCGGTCGTGGTAGCCGCCGCCCTCGATGGTGACCTCGCGGTCGTCCAGCCGCAGGGTGGCTGTGCCCCGGGCCGGGCCCAATTGGGGAGACCAGTCGTGGGCGATGGGCGCGCCATCGGTGGGGCCGGCCGTGATGTCAGCGACGGCGTTTGGTGTGCCGAGGGTGTGGATCCCGTGTCCGGCGGGGTCCCGCCGGGGCCCCGCGATCACGATCCGACCCACAGCGCGGCCCACCGGGAGGGTCAGGTCCAGGTCGGCAAAAAAGCGGCCCTCACCGTCGCTGACGTCGTAGCCGAGGACGCTTTGGCCAAAGCGCCAGCGGGCCCCGCTCCCCGTGGCGGGATCTCCATCCGTCCAAGCGCACGGGTCTTGCAGGAGGTTCCCGGGTTCCCCCGGGTTTTCGAGTTCTTGCAGGCCGTAGAAGGTGCAGATGCCCCGCTCGTACACCGCCAGGTTCAACGAAGGCCGCTGCTGCGGCACGTCGAGCTCGCCGCGGCGGGCCAGAAACGGCAAGCCGAAGCTGCCGATGACGACGACGCCGTTGCCCTCGGCATCGATGACGTCGCCGTACCACCAGCAAAACCCCCCCGGGGTGGTGAGGGTGCGGCGATCGAGGGGGCGGCCGGCCGGGGTCAGGGTCAACATGTCAGGTGCTGCGATGCCGATCCGGTTGTCCAGGTTTCGTCGCGATCCCCACGCAGGCCTCGCGGCTGCAGGGCCAGCACGGGATGTACAGATTGCGCGGCGCGCAGCAGGGAGTGGATCATGTCGCCTCGCCTGAAAGACATCCTCTGGATGCCCATCAACGGCCTGCAGGCCCTGTGGATGGTCGGCTTCACGGGCTTCTGTTTCGTGCCCGGCATGATCACCGCCATGGTCACCGGCAACACCGAAGCGGCGTTCTCCATGGGCCGGTCCTTCTGGGGCCCCCTCAATCTCCGGATGGGTCTGTCGTCGTTGACCATCGAGGGTCAGGAGAACCTGCCCCCCGCCGGCGCCCCGTTTGTGGCGATGTTCAACCACCAGTCCATGATCGACATCATCCTCGCCTGGATGGTGCTGCCCACGGGCCCCCGCTTCGTGGCCAAGAAGGTCCTCATGTACGTCCCGGTGGTGGGGCTGTTCATGTGGGTCATGGGCATGGTCCCCATCGACCGCAGCAACCGCCACGCCGCGATCGCGGCCCTGCGCAAAGCCCAGGACGTCATCAAACAGGGCCGCATCCTGGCGGTTTTCCCCGAAGGCACCCGCACCCGTGATGGCCGCGTGCGGCCCTTCAAGAAGGGGGTCTTTGTCGTCGCCCAAAAGGCCAACGCCCCCATCGTCCCCATCGCCTTTGAAGGCTGCGCCAAGCTCGTGCCCCCCACGGGCTGGCGGCCCCGTCCAGCGGCCCTGCGGGTGCGCATCGGGGCGCCCATTGATCCCCGCGGGATGTCCCGCGACGCCCTGATGGCCAAAGCCCGCAGCGCCATCATCGACCTCAACGTCCTCGCCGGCGGCAAAGGTGGCGACCACAGCACCGTCATCGCCCTCAACGAAGACGAAGCCCCCAAGGTCGCCGACCAGGAGACCGCCGTCGCCGCCTGACGCGTCCCGTCAGGCTCAACGTCAGGCAACGTCAGGCAACGTCACGCCCGTTACGCCACCTGGCGCTCGCTTGGCACCGTGGTCCCCGGGGATGTCGTGCGGGGCAGGGGCACCAGCCGACCTTCGCCAGGCAGGCGAAACGTGAATGTGGCGCCCACGCCGGGGGCACTGTCCACCGTCATCGTGATGCCGAGTTCACGGCACGATGCAGCAACGGCGCCCAGGCCAACCCCCCGACCCGCGAGTTCGGTCACCGCCGTCGCTGTCGACATGCCGTCGGAGAACAACGCGGCCTGGCGCTCGGCGTCGGTGTCGCAGGGCAGCCCGAGGCGACGAGCCTGGGCGCCCACCGCCTGCCAGTCGATGCCACCGCCGTCGTCGGTCACCACGACGGTGGTGTGGGTGCCACTGTCGCTGGCCGACAAGGTGATGCGACCCGTCGGTGATTTGCCCAGGCGCTCCCGCTCGGCGGGGCTCTCCAGTCCGTTGGCCACGGCGTTGCGCACCACGTGGACGATGGTGCCAAAGAACGAGGCCTGGCGGACGAGGTCGACGCGGACGCCGTGGTCGACGATGTCGACTTTCACCGTCTTGCCCAGGCGCTCTGCCGCCCGGACGGCGTGGCTGGCCAAGCGCTCAAAGATGGGCTGCACAGGCTCCATGGACCAGCCACGCAGGGTTCCCGCGATGCGGTCATGGGGCACGAGGTCGTTGACCGCCTGCACGAGGGACACCACGTCCTGCCTGGCAATACGCACCACGTCGTCGTCGTCGCTCACAAAGGGCAGCACGTCCTGCATGCTGCGGGCAAGGACCGTCTCAAGGGTGGCGACCACATCGTCGCTGGCCACCGCCTGACCCCGTTCTGCGAAGAGGTCTTCGACGTGCTGACACGCCGTGGCCAGTCGGGCGAAGCCATAGACGGCGGCGTTGCCCTTGAGGGTGTGGACCCGATGGCGCACGACGGCGTCGTCGGTGGCGGTGCGGATCTCGTCGACCAGGCGCTCGCACTCGGCGCGAAACGAGCGAAAGCCGCCGGGGTCTTTGAGGATGCGGGCGACGACGGCGTGTTGCTCGGCGCGCACGGCCTTCTCCTGCTCGTGGACCACCGTCGCTGTGACGTCGCGGATCACGAGCAACAACCGACGCTCGGTGGGGGTTTCGATGAGGCGGGCCTCCAGGGCATGGTGACGCTCTCCCCTGGTGAATCCCTTCGGGAGCTGATCAAGGGTCAGCTCGATGGGCAAGATGTCATCGCGGATCTGCTCAAGGCCCATGGCCATGGCGACGGCAAAGGCCTCGTTTCCCGGACAGAGCCAGGCCGCCACCCGGTCGCCGTCGTTGACGGCGCCAAACCAGCCCGTGCCCACCGCCGAGGCAGCGCCGTCGAGGCGACCATCGAGGTCAATGGTGACGAGGGCATCACCAATGCTGTCGAGCACCAGCGAGAGCCGCGCCGCCAGCGTCGTCAGCGCCGCCGTCCGCTCCTTGACCTTGTCTTCGAGTCCTGCGCTCAGGGCCCGCAGACCGTCGTGCTGGTGCCCACCGATGGCCGCAAACAGCCCGAGAAAAAGCGGTGCCGTCACGATGATCCACAGCAACGGGTCCGTGCGAAAGGCGTCGACGACGCCGCCTTGGCCCACCTGCACCCAGCGAATGCCCGTCGCCATGACGGGAAAGCACACGCCAAACAAGGCGCCGACAACACCCCAGCGGACTCGGGAACTCATCTTTCGTCCATCGGCGCCAAGGCCCACCACTTGAGATCGAGCAGCAACGCCCGCGCCAACCACCCGAAGAATCAGCACAATTCGACCGCGGGGCGGTCGAATGGTTCTGACTGTTCGGGCCCGAAGGGCCCGAACATGCCGAGGCTCTTCGTGGACCGACAAACGGTGTCATGGTCGACGCCATGATGAAGACGGTCCTTCGGGTGCTGCTGGCAGCGTTCATGATGTTCGCCGGCGTCGCCCACTTTGCGAACCCGGACTTCTTCGTGCTGATGGTCCCCGCCTTTTTGCCCGACCCCCTGCTGGTGACCTGGGTGAGCGGTATCATCGAGTTCGTCCTTGGGGTCATGCTCCTCGTGCCCCGCACCCGCTGGTACGCGAGCCTTGGCCTGGTGGCCCTCTACCTCGCGGTCCTGCCCGCCAACATCAACATGGCCCTGCACCCCACAGAGACCGGGGCCGCCGACGTCGCCAGCTGGTTGCTGTGGGCGCGCCTGCCCTTTCAGCTGGTCTTCATTGGCTGGGCTTTGTGGGTGGGCGGTCCCCGTCCAAAGGCGGTGACGCGATGAAGCCGCCGGTGTGCCCCTGCGGCTCGGGGCTGCGCTTCACCGCCTGCTGCAAACGCCTCCACGCGGGGACCGCCGAAGCCGACAGCGCCGAAGCCCTGATGCGCTCCCGCTTCGCCGCCTACGCCGTCGCCGACGTCGACTACCTGTGGCGCACCCTGCACCCCGACCACGTGGACAAGGCCCGCCCCCGTGACGAGGTCGTGGCCGCCCTGCGCGCCTGGTGCCGCCAGGCCCGCTTTCCCGGCCTGCAGATCCTCGAGGTGGCAGGCCCCGACGTCGACGGCCCCACTGCCGGCACCGCCCGCGTGCTCTTTCGGGCCCGGGTCTTTGTGGGTTCCCGCGATTGCACATTTGTGGAGTGCTCCAGCTTTCGCCACGACGGCGTCGGCTGGCGCTACCTTGAGGGGGAGCCCGATGCCCGCCCCGAGGTGGTGCGCGGAGTCCAGACCATCGCCGCCTTCGTGGCCCGGCCAGCCATGCCACCGACCTGACGACGACATGAAGCAGAATGCCGGACAGCACAGACAGCCACTGGCTCAGGGCTTCTTGATGGCCTGGTGGCAGGCGGTGCAGGTCACGAGCATCTCACCCCATGCCTTGCCTCGCGCTGTCGGCTCGAGGGTGCGGGCCTTTTGCGCCTGGGCGTGGACCGCGTCGGCCATGTCGACCACCTCTTTGCTGACGGTCATCTGGGGCGAGGCGCTCTCTGCCGTCAACGGTGCCGTGGCCATCGCTTCGGCGCCTTTGACCCAGGCATCTGTCGACGGGCCCATCAGGCCCAGCCACATGGTGTCCACCGCCCATTGGTGCAACTGCATATGAGGTGCGGTGCCTGATGCACCGGCTGGAGGGGCGGGCACCGTGATCTTCGGCGCCGACACGGCGCTGTGACAGCTGGCGCAGGTCGTGCCGATGGCGCCCAGAGCCACAGCTGCGGCGGACAGGTCAGCGGCGTCACGAGCGACGTGGGCAGCCGTCTGCATCGCCGCAGCCCCGGTGCTCCACGCCGGCGGCATCGTCGCACTGACCTGGTGTTCGGCCATCCAGGCCGCGGCCGCCTTGAAGCCGACGAGGTCGCCGTTGACGACGGCTTTCTGCATGTCGGCTGCCTTGCTGAAGTGCTCCTGCATATGAACGGGCACCGTCGGCGTGGCTGCCGTGGTCGCAGCGGGGCTCGCCACCGTCGGCGCCACCGTGCCTGTGGGGCTGCCGTTGTCGCAGGCACCCAGACCGAACAAGCCCACCACCACGGCCAAACCGCCACCAAACCTGGTCATCGCCACTGTCGTCGCTGATTTCATACTCACCCCTTTGTTCTGTTTCTGGCCGTGTTCGGCGGGCTGATTCGAAATCCGTGCCAGGCTCAGCGGACGCGTCGTCGGCGAAAGGGCGTCCCGCAGCGCATCGGAGCGCCCTCGTCCACCGACGGCCGGATGACCGATGGGGCGATCTTGCACATGTGAAGGTGCGGCCTGCCCCGTCTGCCACACTGGGGCTCCGTTGGTGTTGCCCCTTCGGCCACCCTCGCCATCGGCAGCATCGGGTGGAATGGCGCACCTATGTGGCGCCGCGCCACGGACGAGACGAGCAGGGATCGCCGCCGTCGACAACGAAGCGTGGAGCACCGACCCGGCGACGGTAGACGGGGGCAGGGGCCAGCAGGCCCCCACGTCACGGCCGAGGAGAATCCCATGAAGGTTGCAAACAAGGTCATCGTCGTCACCGGTGGTGGTTCGGGCATGGGTCGCGAGCTGGTGCTGCAGCTCCTCAAGCGCGGGGCCCGGGTCATCACCGTCGACATCAACGAGACAAGCCTGGCCGAGACCGTGGCCATCGCGGCCGCCGGTGACCGCCTGGCGGTCTTCTCCCTCAACATCGCCGACCGCCCCGCCGTGGAGGCCTTCGCCGACAAAGCCATCGCCCGCTTCGGCCACGTCGACGGCCTCATCAACAACGCCGGCATCATCCAGCCCTTCGTGCGCCTGAACGACCTCGAGTGGTCCGCCATCGAGCGGGTGATGGCCGTGAACTGGCTCGGCACCCTGTCGCTGACGAAGTCGTTGCTGCCCCACCTGCTGACGCGGCCCGAGGGCCACATCATGAACGTCTCCAGCATGGGGGGCTTTCTCCCCGTGCCCGGTCAAATCATCTACGGCGCGTCGAAGGCGGCGGTGAAGCTGATGACCGAGGGCCTGTTCGCTGAGCTGCAGGGCACCAACGTCCACGTCACCATCGTGTTCCCCGGCGCCATCGCGACCAACATCACGACGAACTCGGGGGTCAAGATGGACCTTCCCGCCGGCGACGCCGCCAAGAAGTCCTCGATCAAGATGACGCCCGCGGACAAGGCCGCCACCATGATGATCGACGGCATGGAGAAAAATGCCTTCCGCGTCCTCGTGGGCCCGGACGCCAAGCTGATGGACGCCGTCTACCGCCTGAACCCCCAGCGGGCCGTCGCCTTCATCACCAACCAGATGAAGGAACTCCTGAAGTAGCTCGCGAACCCGTACCCGCATCAACGGCGGTGACCGGGGGACGAAGACGGTGGAGACGCTCACGTCGTCGAAGGCCGATCAACAATAGAACGGTTGTTCGTGATGACCACGACGACGACGACGATGGGGCTGGGGCGAATCGAGACAACCCTTGCTGCTGGTGTTGGCTGGCGTCCACACTTGAGCGTGCCCCTCCACGTCGAATCCCATGCCCTCACCGACGTCGGCCGCAAGCGCAAGCAGAACGAGGACAGCTTCCTCGTTGATGATGCGCTGGGGCTGTTCATCGTCGCCGACGGCATGGGGGGCCACGCCGGCGGCGACGTCGCCTCCGCCGAAGCCTGCGACCAGGTCTTCTCGATGGTGAAGCGGGGCATGGACGTCGTGGCCGCCTGCCGGGACGCGCCCACCAAGGACAACCGCCGCGCCGTCCGTCGGCTGGTGGAGTCCGCCATCCAGGCCGCCACCTACATGATTTTCGGCCTCGCCGACCAGGACCCCGCCCGCAAAGGCATGGGCACCACCATCTCCTGCCTGCTCTACGTGGGCCCAAACGCCTTCGTCGGCCAGGTCGGCGACTCCCGCGTCTACGTGTTGCGCAACAACATCCCCACCCAAATCACCGAGGACCACACCCTCATCAACGCCGAGCTCAAGGCCGGCCACATCACGGCGGAGCAGGCAAAGACCGCCACCTACGGCAACGTCATCACCCGCGCCGTCGGCGTCAGTGAGCACGTCCACGTCGACGTCTTCGAGTTGATTTGTCTGGCGGGGGACCGCTTCGTGCTCTGCTCCGACGGCGTCCACGGCTACTTGAAGTCCGACGACGAACTGGCCGCACTGTGCGCCAACCGCACCCGGCAAGAATGCGCCCAGGCCCTCGTCACCCACGCCCTCGACAGCGGTGGCAAAGACAACGCCACCGCCCTGATTGTCGACCTCGTGGCCTGAGCTGGTGCCCGAGCCGCGGGTTCGACGACAATGGAACGGTGAATGCCACCATCCAGACCGCCGACCCCGACAAGATCCGTCGCGACCTTCATTTCCTCGTGGGTGCCCTGCGCACCGTCCTTGAGGAGGCCGGTGAGGGCGACCTGGCCCGCGCGGTGGCGTCCGTCGACGACATCGACGGCGTCGCGCTGACCGAACTTGGCACGATGCCGACCGAACAGCTGGCCCAGGCCCTCTCGGTGGTCTTCCAGCTCCGCGCGATGACGGAGGAGAACGCCGCGATGCAGCACCGTCGCGAGCTTGAGCGCAGCGGCGGCCTGGCGCGCGTGCCCGCGTTGTGGGGGCGGTGCCTTGCCGATCTCGTTGCTGCCGGTTGCACGGCCGACGACGTGCGCGAGGCGCTCACCCAGGCCCGCGTCGAACTCGTGCTGACCGCCCACCCCACCGAGGCCAAGCGGGCGACCGTCCTCGAGCACCACCGCAGCCTCTACCTGTTGTTGGTACAGCGCGAAAACCAGATGTGGACGCCCGCCGAGCAGCGACGCATCACCAGCGAGGTCGAGGCCCTGCTCGCGTTGCTGTGGGTGACGGGCGAGATTTTTCTCGAGAAGCCCGACGTCGCCGCCGAACGGCGAAACCTGCGTCACTACCTCGTGCATGTCTTCCCTGACGTCATCGGCGGCGTCGACGAGCGGCTCGCCCGGGCCTGGGAGGAGACCTTCGGCGCCGAGTTTGCGCCCCCCGCTGGTTGGACCGGTCCCCGACTGTCGTTTGGCACCTGGGTCGGCGGCGACCGCGACGGACACCCCTTGGTGACGGCGGCGGTCACGAGGGAGTCCCTTCACGACCTGCGCACCACGGCGCTCTCGCTCCTCGACGGCCGGCTGGAGGTGCTGGCCCGTACCCTGAGCGTTGCCGCCCACAACGCGCCCGCCCGCCTGCTGCACCACCTCGACGAAATCAGATTGAAGCTCGGACAGCACAGCGTCGCCGTCGTCGAACGGAACCGCGCTGAACCCTGGCGGCAACTCGTCGGCTTGATGCGGGCCCGACTGCCCACGTCGGCGGAGGGGACCGGCGCCGCCCGCGGCCACTACGCCGATGCCCGTGAGCTCGTCGGTGATCTCCGTCGCTGCGAAGAGAGCCTCGAGGAGGCCGGGGCCGGGCGTCTCGCACGTGCCTACGTGCGTCCCCTGCGACGGGTCGTGGAAAGCGTCGGCTTCCATCTCGCCGTCCTCGACGTCCGTCAGAACAGTGCCTTCCACGAGCGTGCGATCGGGCAACTGCTTGCCGCCAGCGGGGCCGAGGACACCGACTACGGCGCCTGGGACGAGGACAAGCGGTTGCGCTTCCTGGAGCGCGAGCTGCTTTCCCTGCGTCCGTTTGCGGCCGACGGCGCCGTCCTCGGCGACGAAGCGCGCGCGGTCGTCGACTGCTTTCGCGTGCTTGCCGATGAGGTGCGCGTGCACGGCACTGCGGCGATCGGCTCGTTGATCGTCAGCATGACGCGCAGCCTGTCAGACCTCCTCGTGGTCTACCTCTTCGCCCGCGAGGTCGGCCTCGTCGCCGCCACGCCCGACGGGCCCGCCTGTCTGGTGCCCGTCGTCCCGCTGTTTGAGACCATCGAAGACCTTGAGGGCAGCCCCGCGGTCCTCGCCGCGTTCCTCGCCACACCATGGACGCGCCGCAGCCTCGCCTGGCAACAGCACGCCCGTGGTGGGGACGGACCGGTGCAGGAAGTCATGGTCGGCTACAGCGACAGCAACAAGGACGGCGGCCCCCTCGCCAGCCTCTGGGGGTTGCATCGCGCCCAGCGCCTGCTGGCCGCGGCGGGCGACGACGCCGGCGTGCGCGTGCGTTTCTTTCACGGACGAGGCGGCAGCACGAGCCGTGGCGCCGGACCCACCCATCGATTCGTCAAGAGCCTGCCCGGCGAAGCCCTGCGATTCGATCTGCGCATGACCGAGCAGGGCGAGACCATCGCCCAGAAGTACGCGAACCAGGCAACGGCAACGCACCACGCTGAGTTGCTCGTGGCCAACGTCGTGCGTGCCAGCGCGCTCGCAGAGCGCCGCCACGGCGTCGACACGAGCACGACGGAGCAGCCCCTCCTGCACCGCGCGATGGACGCCCTCGCGGCGTCGAGCTTCAGCGCCTACCGCGCCCTGGTGGAGCGCCCGGGCTTCGTCGAGTTTTTTCGCGCCGCAACCCCCATCGATGTCATCGAGCAGAGCCGCATCGGCTCCCGTCCGTCACGTCGCAGTGGACAGAAGTCCCTCGCTGACTTGCGCGCCATCCCGTGGGTCTTCAGCTGGGGGCAGGCGCGGTTCCATCTCTCGGGGTGGTTCGGTGTTGGTACCGCCCTCGCCGCCCTCGAAGCCGACGACGGCGATGCCTTCGCGGCGCTGCGCAGGCACCTGCTGACCTGGGCGCCCCTGCACTACGCCCTCGGCAACGCGGCGACGTCCGTCGCCTGGGCGGATCCGGCCTGGATGGCGCGCTATGCGTCTCTCGTCGGCGACGATGCGGTGCGCGACGGCGTGCTGGACATTGTGCGTCGGGAACACGCGTTGACGATCGCCAAGCTCGAAGTCCTCTATGACGGCCCCCTCGCCGAGCGACGCCCCGACGTGCACACGGCCATCACGGCCCGTCGACCGCTTCTCGACCTGCTGCACGAGCGGCAGATCCAGCTGCTGCGCCGCGCGCGCGCCCCCGACGCGTCGGATCCGGCGCTCCTCGACGAGCTGCTGTTGACCGTCAACGCCCTGGCGATGGGGCTCGGCGGCACCGGCTAGCAGCTTCACCGCCACACGCCTGTTTGCCCACCTCGTGAGCGACGAGCAGCGGGCCTCTGCGATCGGCGCTCAGGACCGCCATCCCCCAGGGGACTTTCGCTGCGGGGGCATCCGGGGAAGAGTGCGTTCATGCACATGCTCCTGCTCTGGGCTTCCCTCCAGGTGTCGGCTTCGCCGCCGCCGCCGCCGCCGTCGGCGGCGCCGACAACGACGGTGCCTTCCACGGCGACGCCGACCCCGACCGGGCGGCGCATCGTGCGGGTGGCCGTGAACGACTTCGCCATCAGTGACGTCGACCCGCGGGTCTCCCGGGTGGTGGCCGAGAGCCTGGTCTTTGAGCTGCGCAAGCTGGAGCGCACCAGCGTGATCTCGTTCGAAGAGGTCCGGCAAATGCTCGATCTCGAGGCCGGCAAGCAAGCGGTCGGTTGCAGCGATGATTCGTGTCTCTCGCAGATCGCCGATGCCCTCGGCGTCGACTACCTCGTCACCGGTACCCTGGCCAAGGTCGGCGACACCCATGTGCTTGGTCTGCGGCTCATTGATCAAGCCGCGGCGTCTGCCGAGCGCAGCGTCAACAAGGTGCTGCCGGCGGGCAGCGGCGTCGAGTTCCTGGGAGAAATCGGCCCCGCCGTCGAGGTGCTCTTTCCAGGCGTCCCCCTGCGGCCCGGCGAGTCCCGCGGCATTGCCCCAGAGCTTGCGAAGCGGCTCACGCCCCCACCCCTGTCTCCCGTTGTCTTTTGGGGAACCGCCGCCACCGGTGGCGCCCTCCTCGTGAGCAGCGGCGTGGCCGGCGTGCTGCAGGCCACCTTCCAGGCCGACTATCGGGCCACCGCCGAGCGGGCCAAGACCGGCGTTGAATCCGGCGCCGCCCTCGTCAAGGCCGGCGAGAACGCCCAGGCCGCCGAACTCGCCGGCTGGGTGCTGCTGGCCTCGGGCATCGCTGTGGCCGGCCTTGGCGCCGCCATGGTTCCCCTCACCGACTTCCAGGGCATCGGAGCCGAACCATGAAGACCATGACGCGTGCCCTTTTTGGCGCTGTCGCCCTCGTCGGCGGCGGCTGCACCGACCTCTCCCTCGCCGGCGACGAGCAGCTCAGCTGCCGCGAAAGCGCCGACTGTCCCACGGGTCTGCTCTGCGCCACGGCCCTGGGCCGCTGTGTGGATGAAGCCGTGGTCACCGAGGCCTCCATCGCCGTCGACGGCGACGCTGTCATCGACGTCGACCGCGTCAGCCGCGTCGAGGGCTTCTCCCGCGCGGTCGTCACCGTCGTCTTCAGCAAGGCCCCGAGCACCGACGCCACAGCCGTGGTCGACGGCCGCCTGGCCCTCGGCTGCGAGGCCGATGCCGGCGACGAAAAGACCTGGCGCTGCGCATTTGATGCGAGGGACTTCCCCGACGAGGTCGACGGCGCCTACGACATCGTCGTCCTCGGTGTTGACGCCGCCGGCAACGAGGCCCGCGCCCGCGCCCGGGTCGAGCTCGATACCAGTGCCCCGGCCATCGCCAGCGACAGCGTCGCCACCGTCTACCAGGCCGTCGGCGCCAGCTTCGCCCGCGAGGTCAGGGCCCTCGGCCCCGCCACCCGCCTGGTGGTGCAGCTCAGCCTCACCGAGGTGGCAGCGGCAACGCCCACCCTCGAGCTCGTCGGTGTCGACGGCAACGACGCCGGCTTTGCCGACGCCCCCGCCCTTGCCTCCCTCCAGCGCGACGAACAGCGCAGCGGCGGGCCACTGCAGGTCTACAGCGTCGACGGCGCCGAGGGTGGCATCGCCGACGGCGTGTACCGCCTGCGCCTGCTGGCCATTGACGACGTGGGCAACGCCGTCCCCGCCGACGTCGGCGTCGATGTGGTCGTCGACGCCAGCGCTCCCCCCGCCGCCATCGTCGAGGACGACGACCGCATCGTCTTCGCGCGCGTCCCCTGGGGCATCCGCGGCGCTCCCGAGGCCCGCTTCTCGGTGCACGGTGAGGCCGGCGCCGCCGAGCCCGCGGCCACCGTGGTGGTGACCTCGGGGCCGACCTTGACGTCGTCGCTGCTGGGCACCGCCGTCGTGGCCGATGACGGTTCCTTCGACGGGACCCTGCAGGTCATCGATGTCCCCCGCGTCTTCGTCCACGTCGTCGACGGTGCTGCCAACGTGGGCGAGGTCGCCCGCGTCCGTGACGTGGTCTGGACGGCCTCCCTCGGCGGTCGGCTGCGCTCGGATGACTTCAGCAACCCCCACGCCCTGTTCACGGCCCCGGCCTTCGACAGCGTCGGCTTGAGCCCGAACCTGCGCACCGAACCCCAGCGCCCCGGCGACCTCGTCGACGGCGCCGATCTCGTCACCAACGCGCTCCCCCAGCGCCGCGAGGTCCGCACCGTGGCCCGCGGGCAGCCCGCGCGGATGGCGGGGAGCATGGGCTATCTGCCTTCCCAGAAGCTGGCCGTCATCTTTGGCGGCGTCGCCCGCCGCAACGGCACCCCCGTCACCGACACCTTCGTCCAGCGTGGCGAGCGCTGGAGCGCCATCGTCGACAACCCGCCCGCCACCGGGCCCCTGACCCACGACAGCCGCCGCGACGAGCTCGTGACGGTCCTTGCCAACGGCGACACCTGGGCCTTCAACGGCACCGTCTGGGCCCAGCGGCCCACGGCGCCACTGCCGGTGACGGGCTCGGGCCCCATCGCTTACGACCACGTCCTGCAACGCCTGGTCGCCTTGCGCGGCATAGAGACCTGGACCCTCGGCGCTGACGACGTCTGGACCCGCCTGGCCAGCGACGCTCCCATCCCGGGCGCTCGCCCGTTCGACGGCTTGAACCTGGGCCTCGGCGCCGTCGTCGCCTTCGACGGCCTCGATGGCCAAATCATCCTGTACGGCAACGACGGTGGCGGCGGCGGCGCCGTCCATGCCCTCGTTGACGACGTCTGGACCCGCCTCGGCGACGCCCCCGCGGTGGCTTTGACGACGGCAGTGGAGGACCCGCTCTCGGGACGGGTCCACTTCGTCTGCCGCTCGTCGGGGAGCAGCACCATCGCCGCCATGCTGACGTGGGACGGCGCGGCCATGCAGCAAGGCCCCAGCGACCCGGACCCCCGTTCGGGCTGCGGCGCCACCTGGGACACCGAGAACAACCAGATCCTCGTCCACGGCGGCACCAACGACGGCCTCCCCAACGTCCAGGCCCTGCCCTCAAATGTCATCTCGTCGTTGACGCCGGGGGCAACCGACGGCGTGCTCATCTCGGCGGCGACCCCCGTCCAGATGGTCCACAACTCGGGCGGGGTGTGGCACTTCAACCCGATCCTCAATCGCGTGCTGTTGCGGGGGGCCTTCACGGGCGCCCTCACATCGCGGACGACGACGTTGTGGGACGGCGACGTGGCCGTGGTGGCGACGACGCCCACCATCTCGTTTGGCCCTCCCTTCTTCGACGGCCTCACCTCCCGCTTCGTCGACGGCAACTTTGGCCAGACCTTTGTGGGCAACAGCTGGACGGCCAACACCGCCCTGCCGTTCACATCCCCGGTCGAAGCGGTCTTTGCCTGGGACGAAACCGCCGACACGGGCTTCGGCTTCGGCGGCTTCTTCGGCGGCGGCAACTCCACGAGCACCTATCGGCTGCGCGGCAACAGCTTGACGGTGTTGTCGACGACCACCCGCCCCCCCCACCGCTCCATCGGCACCGGCGCTGGCACTGGTGGCATGGCCTGGGACGTCAGCGGCCAGCGCATGATCATGGCCGGTGGCTTTGGGCCTGCCGGGTCGCCCCTGAGCGATACCTGGGCCTTTGAGGGTGACGACTGGCGCCAGCTCGACGACCTTCCCCTGGGGGCCAGTGGCGTCGCGCAGCTGGTGTTCGACCGGGCCCGCGGGGTGATGGTGGGCTTTGTCCAGGGGCGCTTGTTCGAGCTGCGTGGTGACAGCTGGACCGAGCGCTTCGTCGACGTGCTGCCCCGCCCGGACGCTCTCGCCGTCTACGACGAATTCAACGACGACCTGCTGTTTGTGGGAGGCCTCGACTTCGAGATTGTTGTCACCACCATGACCCGCATCAACGTCGGCGCCACCGCGGCCGCCCAGATCGCGCGCTTCGACGTCAAGGCCGCCGGCGCTGCCGACGATGCCGTCTTCACGAATGTCAGCATCGACGTCGACGCCGGCGCCAGCGGCGCCGCCAACGGCACCGGCGGCGGCGTCGTAGGCATCGACGGCGCCGAACTGCTGGTCTGGGGTCGCTCGTCGTTTGTGTCCATCGGCAGCAACGCCGCGCCGTCGACGTCCACGGCGCCGTTCACGGTCCAGATGACCCCCGGCGAGCTCGGCGGTCTGAATGATACGGTGTTTCTGGCCTTGCGCTCGGCCCCCACCGGCCCGGGCCTGGCCCCCGCCCGCCTCGTGGCCCGGCGCCTCGAGCTGACCCTGCAGTACCGGGAGCCGTAGCCACGACGGCCGCGGCACGGGGCGAGGAGTGCGCTATCCTCGCCCCGTGAAGCTCCCTCCCGTCCAGCACCGGCCCATCACCAGCCCGACGGCGACAGCCCCCGTCGTGACGGCCGCCGCTCCGATCGTCACGACGACGGCGACGACCACCAGCGCCACGACGACAACGCCCCCGCTGCCCCCGCTGGCACCCGCCGAACCGGGGGCCCTGACGTCGTCGACCTCGTCGACCTCGACGTCTGTCGGCATCAACAGCGCCTGTCTGCGGGCCACCCGTCCCCAGGCCGCCTGGTCTGCCGAGGCCAAAGCCATCGCGGCCGAGGTCCTCGCAAACCTCCCCGTCGACGCCAGCCGCGAGACCCGGGTGCAGGCGGCCATGACGGCGCTGCTGGCGTTGCCCGCCATGCAAAATGCCCATGTCTCCTGCGTGGTCGCCGACAGCAGCGGCGCCGTCATCGTCGACCACCACGGCGCCGAGCCCACCAATCCCTGCAGCAACGGGACCTATGCCGTGCGCGGTCGGGTGCAGACGGTGGCTGCCCAGACGCCGTTCAAGCTCGGCTGCAACGACGCCGACAACGGTGGGGTCCTCGAACGCAGCGGGGGCAAGCCCGTCCTCGACGTCTGGGGCACCATCGCCGCCGACTACAGCAAGGGCAAAACCCTGGTGATGAAGTCGCCAGCGCCCCTGGAGCAGGTGGCCTTCGCCTGGCAGGACGCCTTCGAGAAGGCGGGCATCACCGTGGGCCGCGTCGACGTCAGCGCCGTGGCCACGGCAGGGGCGACCCTCCACGAGCACGCGAGCAAGAGCCTCGCCCAACTGCTGCAGACGAGCTTGTCGACGTCCAACGCCTTCGACCACGAGATGTTCGCCCTCGCCGCCGCCCACAAGCAGCGCGGGGGTCCGGTGTCGTTGCCTGAGACCGCCGCAGCCCTGACGGCGTTTCTCCACGAGGTCGGCGTCGACGGCGCTGTCGATGGTGTTGTGGCCAACGGCTCGGGCATCGGCAACGAGAGCCTGGTGTCGGCGTCGGCCATCGTGGCGTTGTTGGCGCAGGCCCACACCGACGCCAAACGTCATCCGCTGCTGGAGGGCCTCGCCCGCCCGGGGCTGACGGGGACCTTGAAGGGCCGTCTGCTCGACGCCACCGCCGAAGGCATCTTCGCGGGCAAGACCGGCACCGGCGAAGGGGCCCTCGCCCTGTCAGGCGTGGCCGGCGAGTTGTTGATGAGCGTGTTGGTGGATCAGATGAAGAGCAAGCGCGACGACGTCCGCGCCGTCCTCGACGCCACCGCCATCGTCCTGTGCACCCTGTAGGGAGGTGCCGTCAGCGGCTTCGACGAGGAAGGCCGCGCCGTGCCTCGACCACATCGTCGTTCCATGGCCGTCAGGGCTCGTTTGCGCACAGGTCCAGGCGGGGCGGTTGCTCGGCCTCGAAAAGCTGCCACCGGGGATCGTCCTGCCACAGCGTCAGGGGAAAGGGCGGCGGGCTCGAACGGATCTGGGCCGACGTCAGCCCGGTGACCCCGGTCGTGAAGGTCGAGGCCTCGACGTCGTTGCTGTAGGCTGTGTTGGTGAAGGTCAGCAAGGTCTGCTGCACCAGCTGCGTCTCGCTGAAACCCACCAGTGGATCAACATCGGGTGTCGGCCCGTTGGGGGTGGTGACGGTGACGTCGGCGAGCGCATCGGTCACTGTGATTGTCGTGCTCGTGTCGACCGTTCGAAAGAGGACCTGTCCGAACAGGCCGCCGAGGCGAACCCGACCACCCCCATCGTTGCTGGTCGCTTCCACGCGGCCCCGCACAATGGCGGTATCGACGACGGTGCCTCCGGTGGCGGTCCCCACCAATCCGCCCATCCGCGTACGGCTGCCGAGGTCGACCAGGGCCTCGACCGTGCGCAGGGTGCCACTGCACTGCCCGACGATGCCGCCCGTCTGATCAGCGGTGTTGCGGATCGTGCCGCTGAATCGGGAACGGCTCACGATGCCACCGGTGCCCACATCCCTCACCAAACCGCCGACCTTTCCCTGAGCCACCGAGGTGGAGTCTTGAGCGGTGTTGGTGATGGACCCGGAAAATGAACACTGGTCAAGCCGGCCATTCATGCCGCGCACCAGGCCGCCGACGCCGCCGCGGGTGGTTGTGATGGTGCCGTTGGTGACGTGAACGTCCTCGATCGTCCCCCCTGCCTCCGCGAGTTGGGCGACGACGGCACCGCCCTCAGTGGCAATGACGACGGGGGCCGCGAAATCCAGCCGTCGCAGCCTGGCCCCGCCTCGAATCTCGTTGATGAATGACCCGTTGGCAGCCTCAATGTGCAGGCCGCGGATCGTGAAGCCCTGGCCGTCGAGGTCGCCGTCGAGCTCCGGGATGGGGATCCAGGGATTGACGCTGACGACGTCGATGTCCCTGGTGACGACGAAGAACGCTCCTGTGACCGAGTTGAGCGGGTCGCCCATTGCCTGGAGCTGGGCCGCCGTACACAGCCGGTGGGGACTGTCCATCGAGCCGCGGCCCCCACCAAAGGGCTCGCCTGCAGGATTGCAGTCGGTGAAGGCGGGGGCCGCGCGCACACACCCCAGCACGTTCAGTTCGCCTTCGCCTTCGCCTTCGCCTTCGCCTTCGCCTTCGCCTTCGCCTTCGCCTTCGCCTTCGCCTTCGCCCTCGCCCTCGCCCTCGCCCTCGCCCTCGCCTTCGCCTTCGCCTTCGCCCTCGCCTTCGCCGACGTCGTCGGGGAGGCAGAGCTGGTCGTCGAAGCAGCGTTGGGCTGCGGGACAGTCGGCATCAGAGGTGCAGCGCGTAACATCGGCGGCGAAGTGGCAGGCGGCAACAGACGCCACCACTGCACCGAGCAGACCCAGACGCACACTGATCATGGCGTCATCGTAGCAGGTCGCTGACGCGACGGGATCTGACCGGTGTTGGGGTCGTCAGCGGGCGGCGGCGACCCGACAGGCATCAAGGCACGCCGTCAAATCACGTTGCAGCTTGAGGAGGGCGGGGGTTGCCAGCTGGCCGGGGACCACGGTGAGCAAAGCGGGCGCGCAGGGTCGCTGCAGGCAGCGCTGGCGCAGGATCCGCTGCTTCTCCTCAGGCAGACGGGGCCAACTCGCCGGCCAGGCCTCTGCGGCCGGGGCAGGGGTCGGCTTGTCGGACCCGGTGGGTTTGACGACGGGCTTGTTTCTGGCCGGCTTTGCTGCTGGCTTCGGGCCTGTGACGACAGGTTCCACAGGTTCCACGACAGGTTCCACGACAGGTTTTGGGTCGACAGCGGTTGGTTCCACGGTTGGTTCCACGGTTGGTTCCACGGTGGGTTCCACGGTTGGTTCCACGGTGGGTTCCACGGTGGGTTCCACGGTGGGTTCCACAGCGGGCGCTGTCACCACGGGCGCCGTCACGTTGGGCAGCGGGGGGGCGGCGGATCGGCTCAGCAGGGCCACCGCCCCGACGCCGATCAGGCCTGCGAGCAGCAGGCCGACGGCCACCGCGCTGCGGCGATCTGAAGGCGCCGACGAGGTGGCCATCGACGGCTGCGTCGCCGGCAGCGGCGCCGACGGCATCGACGACGCGGCCTTGTGTGGTGCTCGCTTGAGGACCAGGTCCGTCGGGGCCTCGTCACTTTCGGTGCCTGGCTCGGCCACCGACGACGGGCGTTTATGCTCCGTCAACGTGGGCGCATCGTCGTCGACCAGTGTTGGCAGCGGGGTTGATGACCGGATGGGTGGTGCTGCCCCCATCGGCGCCGGTGCAGCCGTCGGTGGTGATGCGATGGGGCCGGGGGCGCTGGCGATGCGGGTGGAATGCACGACGATGGCGGGGGCGGTGTCTGGCACCGGGATCTTCAGCAGGGCCGCCCGCTCCCGTCGGTCAGCGAGGGCTTCGCCGTCGAAGAGCTGCTCCATCTGGGTTCGCAGGTCAGCGGAACTGGCGATGATGCCGCGCGCGATCTGCACCGCGGTCAGGGCGGCCCGCATGTCGGCGCCGGTGGCGAAGCGGTCTGCCGGCGACGACGAGGTCGCCTTCTCGATGATGGCGCGGACGTCGGCGGGCAACTGTTGCAGCTTGGCCGGCCGGTGCAGGCCCTGGCCCACCACCTGCCAAATCTGCTGCATCGAGAAATCCTGCCAATAGCGCTCACCGGCAGCGAGCTCATAGAGCATGACGCCGACGGCGAAGAGATCGGCGCGACGGTCGACGACGAGGCCACGGGCATGTTCGGGGGCCATATAGGCAAGCTTGCCAAGCACCACCCCGGGCTCGGTGCGCTCTTGCTTCAGGGCGCTGTGGGCGAGGCCGAAGTCGATGAGCTTCACCTCGCCATCAAAGCTGATGAGGGCGTTGTGGGGAGAGACATCCCGGTGGACGAGGTTCAGGGGGGCGTCTGTCTCTGGGTCTCGCAGGCGATGGGCGGCGTCGAGGGCCTCAAGGATCTCGCTCACGATGAGCAGCGTCAGGTCGATGGGCAGGGTCACCTGGTGCAGGACGCAGGCATCCATCACCGCCTGCACATCGCGGCCGGGCACGAGGTCCATGGCGAGGTAGTAGGTGTTGCGCACCTGGCCGACGTCAAAGACCGGGCAGATGTTGCGATGGTTCAACTGCACGACGACGCGGGCTTCGTCGACGAAGCGGGCGACGTATTCGCGATCGTTGGTCCACTGGGAGCGCAGGGTCTTGATGACGCAGAGGCGATCGATGCCGGCGAGGCCTGGCAAACGGGCCAGAAAGACCTGACCCATGCCACCCTTGCCGATGCACTTGAGCAGCACGTAGTCGCCAAACCACCGGGGCAGTTGGCTGTCGCTGTCTGGATCGAAAGGCGCGTTCACGGCGGCAGTCTAGGGACCCGGCGGGGTTTGCGGAAGCCACAAGCATCACAGTCATCACGGGCACGTCAGCGGGGCGAACGGGATCACGTGGCCACCCCGGCTCCCTGGCAACCCATGTGCTACTTCCCCGCTGTGGGCAACCAATCTGTCACCTCGTCGGTCTTCCTGTTGGCATCGGTGTTGGCGGCGGCGGTGGCGTCGTCGTCGGCCAGCGCGTCGGACGTTGTGGTCTTTGACCGCGGCGGTGGCAGCGAGCGCACCGCCCTGGCCCGCACGGCCGCGGCCAGCAGTGGCGACACCGTGTTGACGCCGACCGAGTCCAACGAGCTCGACGTGGCCTGGGCCGCCGGCTGTGTCGACGTCGCCTGCTACAGCCGGGCGGGGGTCGCCGGCAGCGTCGATACCATCATCCTCGTCGAGGCCGAGGCCCTGACGCTGATCGACGTGGGCGCCGCCGCGGGCCGTCGTCGACCGGCCCCCACCCCGGCCATTGCCACGGTGCTTGGTCGGCTGCAGGAGCGGGGACGCTGGGGCACCCTCACCGGGCCTGCTTTGCCGGCGGGCAGCGTCATGTTCGTCGATGGCACCATCTACGACGGTGCAGACCTGCCTGCGGGCACAACCAGGGTGGTGATCCGTGCCTCGGACGGTGTGCTGCAGACGGTGGTGGTGATGGTGGTCGCCGACCAGGCGACGGTGGTGTCGTTGCCGTCGACGTCCACGCCGTCGACGTCCACGCCGTCGATGTCCACGCCGTCGACGTCCACGCCGTCGACGTCCACGCCGTCGATGTCCACGCCGTCGATGTCCACGCCGTCAAACGCCGCCCCCGGTGTGTCTCCTGCGCTCGTCACGGGCGTCGTCGCTGCCGGCGCCGGCGTCGCTGTGGTGGGCCTGGTGGTTGGGCTCATCGGTGAGGTGATGGCCCAGCAAGCCCTGGCGTCGCTGCAGGAGCGCAAGCCTGCCGACCTCGGCCAGGCTGAAACCATCGAGATCGCCGGCTTCGTTGGCGCGGGCGTCGGCGTCGTGGCCTTGGCGGTCGGCCTCGTGCTGGGGCTTGGCACTGCGGTCCCCGCTGAGGCCCCGCCCGCTCCCTGACCGAAAACCGACCGGAAACCGCGTCCCAGGGTGCTGCGGGCAGGGATCGCGGCTAGGCTGTGTCCAGTGCCTTGGCTGTCGCCCCCCGCGTCCGCGCGAGGCTTGGACCTCGCGTCCGCGCGAGGCTTGGACCTCGCGTCCGCGCGAGGCCTGAACCTCGCGTCCGCGCGAGGCCTGAACCTCGCGTCCGCGCGAGGCCTGAACCTCGCGTCCGCGCGAGGCCTGAACCTCGCGT
>Ga0247834_1000195_pt1 | contig 115372 bp, 90 predicted proteins | sample LaCruzMarch2015__8_FD_187118 | JGI IMG/M metagenome (GOLD analysis project Ga0247834, IMG submission 187118) | Freshwater microbial communities from meromictic Lake La Cruz, Castile-La Mancha, Spain - LaCruzMarch2015_12m | ecosystem: Environmental > Aquatic > Freshwater > Lake | place: Spain...
AAGGCATTGCTGGTAGCCGAAACAAAGATAAAACAGTCACCTCAACTCAGAAGCAAATCCAAGAAATCAACCCGCTAACGCACCCAGGACTCTCATAAATATTGGCTCAAACTTCGGGGGCAGGCCAAATGATGTCATTCGTTCTCCATTTCACTTCTTCTTGCGACAGGCCTCACTGCAATACTTGACCTCGTTCCAAACTTTTTCCCGCTTCTTGCGCCAAGTGAAGGGACGACCACAGACCAGACAGAGTTTGGAGGGCAGATTTTCTTTACGGACACCGCGCATGAGATGGCATTACGGCTCCTTTTGCTTGCTAGGGTCGAAGAAAATTTTCACCTCGGCCTCGGTCGTTCCCAGGATTTGTTGGGCGCGCTTCAGGGCATTCCTTGTGGCCACATTGGGGTTGCTTGGGCTGGCCGGGAAGAGATTATCTTTGCCTATGATATCCACCATACCGGAGTCGCGCAGCACACGGTAGATGTCTTTCATGACGCCACTGATAAGGAGGTCACGACCGTCCGCACGCAGAGCTCTCACCAGATCCTCCATGGCCATGACGGAGGTGGCATCCATATGCCGGGCATTTTTTAGGCGCAGGATAATGATGCGCAGGTTGGGGTCTGCGCAGGCCTGCTGGACCTGGCTGCGAAAAAGCTCCGCCGCGCCGAAGAAAAGCTCACCTTCGACATGAACGATAGAGATAGCCGGGTTTTGCCTTACTCCAGGCTGAGTGGCCTCCGCCAAATGACCCTCTTGATTAAACTCATATTCGACCAAGCTCGGGCGGCTGGCCTTGCGCAGATAAAGCATGAGTGACACCCCGACACCGGTGAAAATAGCTACATGCAGAGGAACCATCAACGTAGCCGCCAAGGTAATCAAAAAAGTAAACGCATCCGAACCCGTTGCCTGAAGACAGATGCGGATGTGACGCTGATTGATAATGGAGACTGCCACACAAATGATCAGCACGGCCAGAGAGGCTTTCGGAACATAGGCCACGGCGCTGCCCAAAGTCAGCGCACCTACCAGGCAAAAGATACCGTTGACCATTGAGGCGACAGGTGTGCGTGCACCGCTCGCAAAATTCAATGCGCTGCGTGTGAGCGAGCCGGAGCAAGGCATGCCACTGAGATAAGCACAACTCAAATTGGCCATGCCCAGCCCGAACATGTCCTGATTCGGGTCCACCCGCTGGCCTTTTAATCCTGCCAGTGTTTTGCCCATCGAGGAGCTTTCAAGGGTGGCCAAAAAGGACAAGGCCACAGCCAGCCCGAACAGGCGGCTGAAATCCGACAGAAACTTGGGGGAAGCAAAGTCAGGGAAAGGAGGCAGCAGATCCAGCCAGGTGAATTGGGCATCTTGAAAGGTGGGCACATCGAAATGGAGCAACTTCATCCCCACACCGATTAGGGAGGCCCCCACCAGTGCGATTGCCAAGCTGGGCCAAGAAGGACGCAGCCGCCGCACAGCCCAATAAATGCCGGCTGTGCAGGAAGCGACGAGCAGACTTTCCCAATGAATCTGTGAAATATTTTGCAGCACCTGCCAGACGATCCCTGGAAAGGTGCGCGGCTGAAAAACCTGCCCATCGTCCATCTCGATCCTGGTGCCAATGCCCAGGACGTTGCCAGACTGATTGGCAATGATCAGCAGAGCGGCCCCCGTCACATAAGCCACCATGACCGCCCGGCTGATGTATTGCGCCAGCTCAGCCACTTTTAAGAACGAGCCTATCAACAGCATCGTGCCCACCATAAAAACCAGCAGGGGCATCAGCCCCACCCGATCCAAATGCACATCTGCCGCGAAATAAGAAAAAATCATGAATGCCGTCGCATTCGTGGGCCCAAGCACTGTGTAGCGTGAGCTCAGAAACAATGCCCCCACGATCCCGGCCACGGCGGAGCAAGTCGTGCCAAACTGAAGAGGTAGGCCTGCAATCGCTGCATAAGCCATCCCTTGGGGAATATCCAACAAGGCCACCGATGTGCCAGCCTTCAGGTCCGCCTTGAAACGGCGCGGTCCATAACCGTGAAGCCAGCGGCGGATCGGCAAAGGGTCCAGGCCCGTATCGGCCAGATTTTCGCTCAGCCACACACGTCCCTGACGCGTCAGATTGCGTGCAATCTGCCACCAGGAGGGGGAGGTCGAGCCGGACATGCGTTACTTTAATGCGAGGTGACCCAAGATGGAAGTGGTTGGTTGCAGCTTATTCGTTATTGATGATTGATTCAGGGTGGTTTCCACTCTCTCGCCACACTTTTTCACGACTTTACCGTCTCATGCCCCCTCCGAAAAAAGCCGCCGTCACCGCTCAAGGCCATGTCTATGCCATCCTGGGCACGGACGATGCCAAGGTCAAGGAAGCGGCCATGAAGACCGTGGAACGCATCACCCCACCAGGCGCAGACGAGTTTGCCAATGAGATCATCGAGGGCAATGCGGACAATGCCGAGCACGCCGGGCAGATCTGCTCCAACGTCATCATGGCGCTGCAAACCATGCCCTTCTTTGGCGGGGCCAAGATCGTCTGGCTGAAGGGAGCCAATTTCCTGGGTGACAACCAGACCGGCAAGTCCCGGGCCGCCGTCCAGGGCTTTGAAAACATCCTAGATGTGGTCGAGTCCGGCCTCGGCCCGGATGTGAAGCTGGTCATCAGCGCCAACTCCATCGACAAACGCCGCACCGCCTACAAACGCCTCGGCAAGCTGGCGACCATTGAGGTCTTCGACAAACCGGACACCAGCAAGGCCGGATGGGAGGGGGCGGTCATGGCCCATGCCAGCCAAAAGGCGCGGGAGCTCGGACTCACCTTTGAAAGCGGCGCGCTGGACCTCCTGGTGCAGATGGCCGGGGACGACACCCGTCAGCTCGAAAACGAGATCGAAAAGATCGACCTTTACCTGGGCGAGCGCCGCCGCTGCGGCATCAACACCGTGCGCGGTCTCGTCTCCCTCAGCCGTTCAGGCGTCATCTGGGAGATCGGCAACGCCATCGGCGCGCGCGATCTCCAGCGCGCGTTGGAGCTGCTCGGCGTCCTGCTTTACCAGGGGCAAAACGCCATCGGCATCCTGCTCGGGGCCATGGTCCCGCGCGTGCGCAGCCTGCTCATCGTCAAGGAACTGGCCACCAAGTATAAGGTGAACAAGGCCAGCTACGGTGCCTTCACCGCCAGCCTGGACGCCCTGCCCCCCAGCGCCACCTCCCACCTGCCGCGCAAAAAAGACGGCAGCGGCTTCAATGCCTACCCCCTTTTCCTGGCCCTGAACGAAGCCGGCCGCTTCACCCTGGATGAACTCCACGCCGCCCTCGTCGCCTGCCTGGAGGCCAATGTGAAACTGGTGACCACCCAGCTCGACAACAAAGTGGTGCTAGAGCGCCTGCTCGTCGGCATGTTGACGCCGCGCATGAGGAAATAAACAGGCCCCGGCCTCACTGAGCTGTCACGGACATCTCTCGATTTTACTCGCAATTCACGCTCATATCCGGCTGAATAGCAACGTCTCGCACCATTTAGCGTTTTACCGTCTCATGAAATCTTTTGTCCTGCCTGTCTGTCTTTTTCTGTCACTTTCCTCTCAGGCTGCCGACTGGCCCACCTTTCGTGGTGCAGACCGCCGTGATATCTCGACGGAAACAGGTCTGCTAAAAAAATGGCCGACCAGCGGACCTGAGGTGCTCTGGATCAACAAGGACGCGGGTCTGGGCTACGCCGGTTACTCCATCGTGGGGGATACCCTCTATACCCTGGGAGCACGAGATGCCGTGGAGTATGTCATTGCCGTGGATCTGGCGACAGGGAAAGAAAAATGGTCCGCTGAAGCCGGTGCGCTTTTGACCAATGGCTGGGGCGACGGCCCGCGCAGCACACCCACGGTGGATGGCGATCATCTTTACGCCCTGGCCGCCAAAGGCACCCTCGTTTGCCTAACCAAAATCGACGGCAAAGAAGTCTGGCGTGTCACCATGGAAAGCCTGGGCGGTAAAGTCCCCGGCTGGGGCTACTGCGAGAGTCCTCTGGTGGACGGCAACGTCGTCATCGTGACCCCCGGCGGTGCGCAGGGCACTCTGGCAGCGTTTGATAAGATCACCGGCAAGCTCGCCTGGCAATCCGGCGAATGGACAGACCCAGCGCAGTATTCCTCCATCATCGCCGTGGATCACAATGGCGCACGGCAGCTCATCCAGCTCACCATGCAGAGCGTGGCGGGCGTGAATGTGACGGATGGCAAATTGCTTTGGAAAACCGAATTCCCTGGCAAGACCGCCGTCATCCCCACCCCCATTTTCCAAGATGGACAGATCTTTGTGACCGCCGGCTATGGCGTCGGATGCAAGTCCTTCAAAGTCGGTCCCGACAATGCGGTGGAGGAACTGTATCAAAGCACCGACCTTGGCAATCACCACGGCGGTGTCGTGCTGGTGGACGGTCATCTTTATGGTTATGCCGAAAAAATCGGCTGGACCTGCCTGGACTTCAAAACCGGTGCCGTGAAGTGGTCGGCCAAAAAGGAATTGGGCAAAGGCGCCATCCACGCCGCCGATGGCATGCTGTATCTCCTGGAGGAAAAAACAGGCACCGTCGTCCTCATTGAGGCCTCGCCCAAGGGTTGGGCCGAACACGGTCGTTACACCCTCCAACCTCAGACCACTCAGCGCAATCCCAAGGGCATGATCTGGACCCATCCCGTTGTCAGTGGCGGCAAACTCTTTCTGCGCGATCAGGAATTGCTGTTCTGCTTTGACGTAAGTGGCAAGTAAAGCCGCGAAGGTGGGACTACCCACGGCATCACAATCGTTCCACATCGCATCATCATTCCAGCGAAAGGTCGGCGGTGATTCGAGCGATTACTCTTGCTCTATGACGTCCCATTTGACCCGCCGCCAGTTCGCCCAAACCACCGGTTCCGCCGCCATCCTCACCGCAGCAGGCAGCCTTCGTGCCCAGGAAAAAGCCGACTCTCAAGAGACCCTGCGCATTGGCTTGGTCGGCTGCGGCGGACGCGGAACGGGGGCGGCAGCCCAGGCTCTCGGGGCGGATTACAATGCTAAGTTCGTCGCCATGGCGGATGTGGAGATGAAGCAGATCGAGGGCAGCATCAACAGCTTGAGCCAGAAGTATCCGGACCGTGTCGATGTGCAGCCGGACAAGAAATTCATCGGCTTGGATGCGTATCAGAAGCTCATCGATTGTGGTGTGGATGTGGTTTTATTGGCCAGCCCTCCCGGCTTCCGCCCCGTGCATCTGATGGCGGCGGTCGATGCGGGAAAGCACATCTTTGCCGAGAAACCCATGGCGGTGGACACCATCGGCTATCACCTGGCCATGGCGGCGGTTAAAAAGGCACAGGAAAAGAAGCTTAACCTCGTTGCCGGTTTTTGCTGGCGTTACAGCACCTCCCGAAAGGAAGCCTTCAAGCGAGTGCAGGATGGGCAGATCGGTGATGTCACCAGCATCCTGGCCACTTATCACACCGGCCCAGTCAAGCCCATGCCCCCGGCCAGTGCACGTCCACCTGGGATGAGCGACGTGGAATGGCAGGTGCGGAACTGGTATAATTTCTCCTGGCTCAGCGGTGACAGCATCGCAGAGCAGGCCGTGCATAGCATCGACAAAATCGTCTGGGCCATGGGTGACAAACCGCCGGTCAGTTGCATCGCCACCGGTGGCCGCCAGATCCCTGCTGAGGGCGGCAATATTTACGACCACTTTCATGCCGCCTTTGAATGGGGCAACGGTCTGATGTGCCACCTGGCCAACCGCCAGATCAAGGGCTGTCAGGGACATAACCAAGACATCATTCGGGGGGAAAAAGGCGTGCTCATCATTGGCAAAGGCGGTGCTCCCTTCATCGACGGGCCGAAGCGCTGGCGCTTCCGGGGTGAGGAAAAGAACATGTATGACCTGGAGCATGAGGCTCTTTTCAACGCCATTCGCAAAGGCGAAGTCATCAACGACGGTGACCGCATGATGCTGAGCACGCTGGTGGGTATCATGGGCCGTGAGGCCGCTTACACAGGTCAGCTCATCACCTGGGAACAGATGCTGGCCTGCACGCAGGACTTGGCACCGGATGACCTGAAGTGGACAGATAGCTTTACACCCACCCCGATGCCCATGCCCGGCGTGACCAAGTTCCAACTGCCCGAGCCCAAGAAGCCTGAGGATCAAGCCAAAGACAAGAAGGGCGCTTGAAGCCTGATCAGCAAATCACAGGTTGCGGCTAGACAAGCGATCATCGGGCTGAATACCCAGCCATCCCTCATCCTGTGATCAAAGCGATAACGCACCGATGTGCTCCATCACTTCATCGGCCAATGTCTGATAGAGGTCACGGCCTTCACCGCTTTTGCTTTTGAGGTCAGGCTGGTAGGGCTTGCCAACGACCAGGGTCACCTGAGACGGGCGGATGAATTTGGCCCCGCGAGGGAAAGCCTCAAAGGTGCCGTGAATGCGCACAGGCAGGACCGGGGCCTGGCTTTTGGAGATGAAGAGCCCCACACCTGCCTCGGCTTTTTGGAGGCGGTTGTCAGGGCTGCGTGTCCCCTCTGGAAACATGAGCACTTTTTTACCCGTCTTCAGCAGGCGAATCGTCGCCTTGAGACTGGAGGCATCCGGCTTATCCCGATCAATCGGGATGGTCTGCCAACTGCGCAGCAGTTTGCCCATGAGCGGGTGATCAAAGAGTGTCTTGCGGGCAAAGAAATACAACGGCTCATCAAAGGCCTGCCCGATGAGCAAAGGGTCCAGAAAGCTGACATGATTGGCCACGATCAAAGCCGGTCCGTCGAACTTCATGTTCTCCGCCCCGATGACACGAAAGTCATAAAGCGCCTTGGAGAATCCACGGAAAAATAGGTGACCAAGGCGGTAGGAGAGGGTCATGGTAGAAATCCGAATGACAAATGACGAATGACGAACTCAGAAGACCAAGTTCGGTGGATGGAGAGGGAGGAGCGCATCAAAGTCAAAACATGAGTTCAGCAGGAAATTCGTTCCCGCACGCGGGATCATTCGTCATTCGTCATTCGTCATTCGTCATTCGTCATTCGGATTTCAAATGCGCCATCACTGCCTCCACCGCGCCCTCCAGCGTCAGGTGGCTATTATCAATGACGACGGCTCCTTCCGGGATGATGAGTGGAGAGGTCTTGCGGGTGGAGTCCAGACGGTCGCGCTCGGCCACTTGATCGGTATGGCCTTGGGCGTGGCGGCGGGCAGCACGGACTTCTTCACTGGCGTCGATGTAAAACTTCAGCGGGCTTTCAGGAAAGACGACGCTGCCGATGTCCCGCCCCTCCATGACCAAAGGGCCGAGGGCGGCCAGAGCACGCTGATCCGCCACGAGCCGTGCCCGCACCTCAGGCACGCGGGCGACGAGGGAGACGCCACGATTGACGGGATCGCTGTTCAGGTCATCGGCGGTGAGCAGGCGGCCATTGACGGAGACTTGCGTCTGCCCCTCCGCCACCGGCGACTCCAGCGTGATCCCCTCTGCAACACCCCGCACCGCATCCGGATCATTCGGGTCAATGCCCGTCTGAAGCACCGCCCAGGTCATCGCACGATACATGTTCCCCGTGTTCACATAGATGGAACCCAGCCGCTGCGCCAGGATGCGTGCGACACTGCTTTTGCCGGAGGCGGCGGGGCCGTCGATGGTGATGACTGGGAACATGGGGGAAGAGGGGAAACTGAATGACGAAATCCGAATGACGAAGTCAGAGGCTAAAATAGGGGCTGGAGATGGGGGAGTGGATTCAAAGACAATCTTTGGTTAGGCTGGAAATTCGTTCCCGCACGCGGGATCATTCGTCATTCGTCATTTTATCTTCGCCAATGTCGTGCGGCGGATTTTGGAAAAGATCAGATGGAGTTCATTCGCTTCAGACCAGAGAAAACGGGCTTGGTCACGGAGTTCGGGGCGGGCCTTGGCGATCATGCGCAGGAAGAACTTGGTTTCACGAGCTTCTTTGCGGCAGATGCCAATGATATGCACGAATTCTTTGAGGGAGACGGCATCATCGGCCTCACAATAATTGGCCCCTACGCTGGTTCCGCAGCCAGTGAGTTGATTGACGAGGCGGTCGGTGCGCGGCCCCAGAGGCACTTTTTTGCAAAACTCAATGATGGACTCGCCCATCTTCGCGGTGCGTTCTTCAAGGTCATACGGCGGCTGATAGAGGAAATCGTCCGGCTCTTCCGCGAGGATGGAAGACCCCGGTAGATCCCAGGGCATCAGCTCTTCATATGTTGCGATATCGCTCATCCAGTTCACACATTCTCGAATTCGTCATTCGTCATTCGTCATTCGTCATTCGTCATTCGTCATTCGTTCCCGCACGCGGGATCATTCGTCATTCCTCCTCACCCCACCTTCCTCGGCACGCGAGAGATGATCGGGATGGGGGCTTCGCCGTGTTCGTTTCTTTGAAACAGGGCCAGGTCATGCTCAAAGCCGGGGTAACTGGTGCCGATGCATTCGCTGCCTTCGATGGTGGTTTCCCCCTCGGCGAAGAGGCCCGCGATGGCAAAGGCCATGGCGATGCGGTGGTCGTGATAGGTGGTGATGGTGGCGCCTTGCAGCTTCGCTCCGCCGACGATCTCCATGCCGTCGTCAAATTCGGTGACGGTCACGCCCATGCGGCGGAGGTTTTCCGCCACGGCGGCGATGCGGTCGGTCTCCTTCACGCGCAGTTCATGGGCGTCCTGGATGCGGGTGGTGCCGGTGGCCAGGGCAGCGGCAACGGCGAGGATGGGCAGTTCGTCGATGACGTTAGGGATCTCTGCCCCGCCGATGACTGTGGCCTTCAGCTCGCTGCCTTTGACGATGACGTTTCCGCGCGGTTCACCGTCGGTGGTGGATTCGGAATGGGCGATCTTCGCCCCCATTCGCAAGAGCACATTGATGACACCCGTGCGGGTGGGATTGAGGCCGACATTGTTCAGCGTGATTTGCTGACCAGGGCAGGCGGCGGCGGCGACCATCCAAAAGGCGGCGCTGGAAATGTCGCCAGGCACCACGATGTCTTTCGCATTGGCCGTCTGGCCGCCATAGACGGAGATGGCATTGCCCTCACGTTCCCAGCGGAGACCAAAGTGGGACATGATGCGCTCGGTATGATTGCGGGTGGCTACGGGCTCGATGACCGTCGTCTTGCCTGGGGCAAACAAACCCGCCAGGAGGATGGCGGACTTTACCTGAGCGCTCGCCATGGGCAGGGTGTAAGTGATGGGCTCTAGGCTGCCGCCAGTGACTTTGAGCGGGGCGCAAATCTTTTCCCCCTGCCCTGCCACCGTGGCCCCCATCAGACGCAGAGGATCGGCCACGCGCTTCATGGGCCGCTTGGAAAGGGAGGCATCGCCGAACATTTCCGTCGTGAAATTCTGCCCGGCCAGGATACCGGAGAGCAGGCGGATGGTGGTGCCGGAGTTTCCACAGTCCACAGGACCGGCGGGCGCTTTGAGCTGCGGCCCGTGGCCGGTGATGGCCAGTTTCGTCAGGCCGATGCCGTCGGTTTCCTCCAGCGGCTGCACTGTAGCCCCCATGGCCTCCATGGCCTTGACGGAACAAAGGCAGTCTTCACTGGGCAGGAAGCCTTCGATAACGGTGGTGCCGGTGGCCATGCCGGCAAACATGGCGGAGCGGTGGCTGATGCTTTTGTCCCCAGGGACGGAGATTTCAGTGGGGAAGGAGGTGAGCTTGCGGACTTTCAGGGTGGCCATGATCAGGAGACGATCGCCGGGACAGTCTGACGGAGACTTTGAGCCTCGGCCAGGAATCGGCGGAGTTCTTCTTCGTCCGGCTTGCGGAGGATTTCAAGAAGCTCTGTCAGGGTCTCTGAAGCGGTCTGCAATTGGTCCAGCAAAGCAGCGCGATTTTCCAGGGCGATGCCTGTCCACAACCCCGGATCTCCTCCCGCCACGCGGGTGGTATCACGAAAGCCATTGGCCACACAGGCCACGGCAGCGGGGTCACTGCGCAGGGCGGCGAGGGTGGTGACAGCGGCCATCATGTGCGGCAGGTGGGAAATGCGTGCCACCTTGGCATCGTGCTCCTCAGGGCTCATCTCCAGCACCCGGCAGCCGAGCGTCTGCCAAAAGTTACGCAGGCGCTGCGTATCGACGGCAGGAGTCGGCGTGACTAGGCTCACGGCATTCTGAAATAAGTCTGCACGGGCCACCTCAATGCCGGTTTTTTCAGATCCGGCCATGGGATGACTGCCGATGAAACGAGGGCCAAAAATGGGCTTCAGAGCGCGCACCACGCTGCCCTTCACACTGCCCACATCCGTGATCAAGCACTCAGGCGGCAAGTCGGCACGGGCAATCTGGGCAGCCAGTCCCGGCATGGTTTCCACCGGTGTGCAGAGAATGATCAAAGTCGCACCATGAGCGGCGGCAACCGGATCGGTAAAAAAGTCCGCCTGGATGCCACGGGCGCGAATGCCGGACTCAGCCGCAGCCCGCCTGGCCCAAAGACGCAGTTGAACGGTGGGCAGCCGCTCCTGAATAGCGAGTGCCAGCGATCCCCCCAACAGTCCGGGACCGTAGATGACGATGGTTTTCTCCGAGGTCACGTGCCTGTCTTAATAAGGCACTCTGAAGATATCTCCGGTCTCAGGATCACGGGCCTTTTGGCCGGGGCGGAGACCTTCAACACTGATCATCTTTTTCGGGTCCTTGGGGCTGTAAACAAAACCGGGCTTGCCAGGCACAGCACGGGCGAAAGGAACATCGCCCACAGCAGGGGGCGGCGCGGTCGTAGTGACAGTGGGTGTCGTGCCGATGACAGGAGGTGTGGTCACAGCAGGTGGGGTCGCAGCGCCGCCCGGAAGCGGTGGGGTGACAGTCAGACCTGGGTCGAGAACTGCGCCCGTGGCAGGGTCCAATTCCGGCGAAGGCACTGGTGGCCCCATCGGATCATCGCCGGGCGCGGGGGCGATGGGTTCCACATAACGATTGGGGTCGCCATAACGCGGCGGCTCATCCAAAGAACGACCCCGTCCGGCAAAGGGACGAGGAGCGGGACCGTAGCAACTGGCCAGCATGGCCGTAACTGCGGTAAGGAGAAGAAGCTGCGGGAGGCGCTGCATCGGGGAGGAGGGGGTAAGGGTGGATTAACTGTTCACGCGCATGGGCATGAGCACATAAAGGAAATTCGTGCCGGTGCGCAAGACACCAGGGCTGATATCATCAATGAGATGCAAAATCACCTCGTCCGCACTCAAATTCCTCAGCGGTGCCATGGTGAATTCAGGATTGAAGGCGATCGTGATCGTTGGCCCTTTGTAGTTGATGGCCAGGGTTTCACGGGCCTCTCCGATGTCCGGGCTCTGCGCCACGATCTCCACCTGACCGGGAGTGAACTGAAATTTGACCGAGTTCGATTTCTCGCTGGCCAGCAAGGACACACGGCTGATCGCCTTGAGGAAAACTTCGCGCTCCAGAGTGATGCGTTCCTTCGCCTCGCCAGGGATCACCTGGCGATAGTTCGGGTAGTTGCCGTCGATGAGTTTGCTGATCAGCAGACCGTCACCGAAGTCAAACCCCACTTGGCTGTTGGTCACGCGAATGATGACCTCACCCACATCACCCAGCAATCGGGCCAGCTCATTCACGGCCTTTGTTGGCACGATGATGTCCACTTCCTGGCTCTGCGGGAATTCCAATTCCTGCTCCACCATGGCGAGACGGCGACCATCGGTGGCCACCATCGTCAACGTATTGTTTTTGAAGGAGAAAAGAATGCCGTTGAGCACATAACGTGTCTCATCTGTGGAGATGGCGTATGAGGTCTTTTTCAGGCAATCACGCAGGAGTTGCTGATCCATGCGGAACTCACGGGCATCGTCAAAGCGAGGCAACGCGGGGAATTCCTCGCTGGTGAGGCCGAGCACTTTGAAGAAGGAAGGGCCACTGCGAATGGAGGCCACGTTCTTTTCATCCACAGTAATCTCAATGTCTTCGGAGGGAAGCTCGCGAACAATCGTGGAAAGACGACGCGCAGGCAAAGTCGTGGCACCTTCTTCCTCCACCTCTGCCGGCACACTGCACGTCACCCCGACGTCCAAATCGGTGGTCGTGAGTTCCAGCACACCTTCACGCGCACGCAGCAAGACATTGGAAAGAATAGCCAGAGTCGTGCGCGCACTGACGACATGCTGCACCTGCTGAATGGCCTGCTGGAGAGATTCCTTGCTGATCGTGAACTTCATATAAAAGGGGGCGTGCCTGCTAAGAGAGACGAACGGCCTTTTTTATCAGAGGCAAGGCCCGTGGCAAGGAGTTTGTCATTTCCGAAAGGAAATCGAAGCCCATAACTTAGGCTTATCAACCCGCTTTTTCTGATGTCTCGGACCTTTACACGAAAAAGCGGCAACCGATCTCTCGGTTGCCGCCAAACGGGGTTGGAGCCAGAACTCGCGAATTAACCTTCCGAAGGCGCTTCGGACTCGGCCTTGGCGGCGTCGTCTTTTTCCTTCATGGCGGCCTTGCGGCTCATCTTCACGCGGCCTTTTTCGTCAATGCCGAGGCACTTGGCGGTGACGATGTCACCGACCTTGACGACGTCTTCCACGCGGTTGACGCGGAAGTCGGCGAGTTCGCTCACGTGGATCAGGCCGTCCTTCTTGCCACCGAGGTTCATGAAGGCACCGAAGTTCGTCGTGCTGACGATTTTGCCTGTGTAAAGCTTGCCCACTTCGATCTCCTGGGAGACGCCGCTGATCATTTCGATCGCACGCTCCAGGCCTTCCTTGCGGGTGGCATAGACGTAGATAGTGCCGTCGTCTTCGATGCTGATTTCAGCGCCGGACTCGGCCTGGATGCCCTTGATGTTCTTGCCGCCAGGACCGATGAGCTCACCGATCTTGTCAGGGTTGATCTTCAGGATCTCGATGCGAGGAGCGTGCGGGCTGAGAGGCTGCACTTCGCTGATGGCGGTGGCCATGGCGCGGAGCACTTCACCACGGCCGTTCTTGGCCTTGGCGATGGCTTCTTCCAGGATGCTCAGAGGGATGCCGGGAAGCTTGAGGTCAAGCTGGTAACCGGTCACACCGACGTCCGTGCCGCAAAGCTTGAAGTCCATGTCGCCGAAGTGGTCTTCAGAACCCAGGATGTCCATCATCGTGAGGTAGCGCTTCATGTTGTCGCCTTCGAACTCGGTGACGAGACCGACGGAGATACCGGCCACAGGGCGGATCAGAGGCACGCCTGCGTCGAGGAGAGCCATGACGCCGGAGCAAACGGAAGCCATGGAAGTGGAGCCGTTGGAGGCCATCACTTCACTGCTCACGCGGATGGCGTAAGGGAACTGGGACTTCGGCGGGATGACGGCGTCGATGGAGCGCTCGGCGAGGGCACCGTGACCGATTTCACGACGGTTCTGACCACCGAAGCGGCCACACTCACCCACGGAGAACGGAGGGAAGTTGTAGTGAAGGATGAAACGCTTGCTGTCAGGACCACCTGCGTAGGTGTCCATTTCCTGCGCTTCGTCAGCCGGGGCCAGCGTCGCGATGGAGAGGGCCTGGGTCTCACCACGGGCAAACAGGGCGGAGCCGTGGGTGCGAGGAAGGACGGAGACTTCGCCGGAAAGATTGCGGATCTGGTCAATGCCACGGCCATCACAGCGGCTCAGTTTGTCCAGAATGGAGATGCGGAAGGCTTTCTTCTGGAGGTAGTCGAAGGCCTGGCCGATTTCGAAGTTGGAGGCTTCCGGGAAGCGGCCTTTGATGGCGGCTTCCACTTCGTCCTTGAGAGCGCCGACAGCCTTGCTGCGGGCGATCTTGCTCGGCTGATAAAGAGCACCTTCGATGCGGTCACCCGCGATTTCGTAGGCGACTTCCAGAAGCTCGTCTTTGACCAGCATGAGAGGCACCACGCGCTTCACTTTGCCAGCGAGGGCGGCGAGTTCTTCCTGAGCCTTCACCAGACCCTGGATGCTGTCCTGGGCGAAACGGAGGGCGGCGATGAAGTCGCTCTCTGGCATTTCCAGGGCGGCACCTTCGATCATGATGACGTCAGTCTTGTTGCCGACATAAACCAGGTCCAGATCGCTGTCTTCACGCTGGTTGTGGGTCGGGTTGGCGATGAACTGACCGTTCACACGGCCCACACGCACGGCACCGATCGGGCCTGCGAAAGGGATATCAGACACGCAAAGCGCGGCGGAAGCACCGTTGATGGCGAGGATGTCCGAATCGTTCTGGCCGTCTGCGCTGAGCAGGAGGGCGACGATCTGGGTTTCATAGAGGTAGCCTTTCGGGAACAACGGGCGCAATGGGCGGTCCGTCATGCGGCAGGTCAGGATTTCCTTCTCGGTCGGGCGGCCTTCGCGCTTGAAATAACCACCAGGGAACTTACCGGCGGCCGAGGCTTTTTCTTTGTATTCCACGGACAGGGGGAAGAAGTCGAGGCCTTCCTTGATCTTCGTGGCGGAGACGGCGGTGACGATGACGATGGTGTCACCGAGGCGGACGGTCACAGCGCCGTCAGCGAGGTGAGCGAGTTTTCCTGTTTCGATTTCGATGATCCCTGAACCGCAGGGAGCTGTTACTTTATGGATGGCCATAGTGTGTTTCTTCTTTGTCTTCTTTGTTTCGTTTGGGGGAAGGATGAGGGCGCGGCGGGACCGAAAAGGTGTTCAGTCATCAGTTATTCGTATTCAGTCTGGAACCTCAAAAGGTATTCCACGGGGGGAACAGGCTCAGCGATTAAACACTGAATACTGATCACCGAATACTTCAAGCCGAGGCAGGATGCGCCCCAAATAAAAACAAGGGGTGATGGTAATCATCACCCCTTGTCTGAAAAAAATCGATTAGCGGCGCAGGCTCAGGCTCTTCAGAAGCTTGAGATAACGCTCATTGGCGGTCAGCTTCAGATAGTCGAGCAGCTTCCGGCGGCGGGCAACCATCTTTAGAAGGCCACGGCGTGTGGAATGATCCTTGGAATGAACTGTCAGGTGACCTGTCAGTTCATTGATGCGTGCCGTCAAGATCGCGACTTGCACGTCGGCGCTGCCGGTGTCTTTTTCGTGCAGTTTGAATTCTTTGGGGCTGGTGGTAGCTTCGCTCATGGTCAGTTGTTGAACCCGACACCTTGTCAGGCGGGTTGCGTTTGGGATGTTAAAAGGGCCGTGAAGGAATCACGAATGGCGAGATTGGCAAGGGGAAATTCGTTTTTCCATCCCGGCATTTTACCCTTTCTTCGGGCCTGAATCCTACCTGCACCTCGCCTTCAAGATTAAATGGGCCGCCCCTCCCTGGGCAATCTCACGAGGAATGTAGAAATCACGATAAAATGTTTGCGGCGTATTTCGTCACGTTTTACACAACATGTAGCTCAAATGCTTCGCTTTAAAAATAAGCTGGAGATATTCTGCCGCTTTCCATGATCCGCCGAGATGAATTTATGGCATCCTTGCCGCCCCGATAAGCGCTCTGTCAATAGAGCGATCACCTTATGCCGCCATCTCTAACGATCATCATGCCCTGCGCGAGTTTGGATGCCAAGGCACATCGTTGCCTACAGGCCCTACTGCTTGAGATGCGCGCGGAAGATGAACTGATCCTGGTTTTGGACGGCTCCGTCACTGATGAAGTTCTCGATGAACGTATCCAAGTGCATAGCCTGGCAAGACGGCAGGGGCCAGCGGCAGCGCGAAATTTCGGGGCCTCCCTCGCCCATGGTGATGTTTTGCTTTTCGTGGATGCGGATGTGGTCGTGCATCCAGGGACGGGAGATCAAGTGCGGACCTTTTTTTCCGAAGATCGGGGTGAGGCACTGTTTGGCAGTTACGATGACGCCCCCTGGGAGCCTGACTTCATTTCTCAGTTTCGGAATCTTCAGCATCATTACGTGCATTGCACGAATGCCGGGTCTGCCCACACTTTCTGGGCCGGCTGTGGAGCGATCAAGCGGACTGCTTTCGCCCAGGTCGGTGGGTTTGATGAATCTTTCCAACGTCCCGCCGTTGAGGATATTGAACTGGGCATGAGACTGTCTCATGCAGGGCACCGGATCATTCTAGACCCGTCTTTGCAGTCCAAGCATTTGAAGCGGTGGTCTCTGCTGCCGATGTGGCGCAATGACCTGCTCTGCCGGGCGTTACCCTGGTCCAGACTGATCCTGAACTCCGGGCAAATGCCGTCTGGGTTGAATACGGACGGGCGTGCGCGCATCGCTGTGGCGGCCCAGGCGCTGGCGGTGCTTTGTCTGGCATTATCCCCTTTCCTGCCCGGTCTGCTCTGGGGAGTCTTGGCGCTGGAAATGACGGTGGCGATTTGTCATGCCCCGTTTCTTGGGTTCCTCGCACGGAAGCGCGGTCTGCCGATGGCCGTGCTGAGTGTCCCGCTGATCTGGATGTATGTGCTGATCAGTGGCTTGGGTTTTGCAATGGCACAGGTTGAGCGATGGCTCACGAGCAAGAGGGGGGAGCCGCCTGTCTCCGCCGTTGCAATGGAGGCTGACGTATCATGAAGAAAGACTGTTTAGTAATTGGAGGCGGCCCATCGGGTCTCACTGCGGCGGATGAACTCTTGCGTCATGGGCGTGTGCCCTTGGTCGTCGAGGCATCCTCAGAGTGGGGCGGGATCGCACGCACGGTGAAGTGGCAGGGCAACCGGGTGGACATCGGCGGGCATCGTTTTTTCACTCAGGTATCTGTGGTGGATGAGCGTTGGCACGAATGGCTCAAGGATGAAATGATCGAGGTGCCGCGCCTCTCACGCATCTTTTATGGCGGGAAGTTTTACCCGTATCCGCTGAAGCTTTTGGAGACGCTGCGGAACTTTGGTGTGATGCGCAGCCTGCTGGCACTTTTGAGCTATGTGCGCTCACGCCTTTTCCCGATCAAGCCTGAGTTGACCTTTGAAGACTGGGTGAGCAATCGTTTTGGCTGGCGGCTTTACCGGACGTTTTTCAAGAGCTACACAGAGAAAGTCTGGGGCATCCCCTGCTCTGAAATTCGTGCGGACTGGGCGGCCCAGCGCATCCACGGGCTCAGCCTTTCCGCCGCGATCCTGAACAGCCTTTCCCTGAAGAGAGGCGTGAAGTCTCTCATCAAGACCTTCAAATATCCGCGCCTAGGCCCCGGTATGATGTGGGAGCGGGTGGCGGATCTGGTGCATGAAAAAGGCGGCGAGGCCTGGCAGCAAAGCCGGGCGGTGGAACTGCATCATGATGAAAAGGGCCGCGTGACTCAGGTCCTGATCGAGCGGGATGGCAGCCCCGTTTATGTGGAGCCTCAGGAGGTGGTTTCGACCATGCCCATCGGCACCCTCGTCCGCGCCCTGCGCCCGGCGGCTCCGGCACCGGTCCTGCATGCGGCGGCCTCCCTCAAACATCGCGACTTTCTCATCGTCACCCTGGCCGTGCGCGCCCAGGGACTTTTCCCGGACAACTGGATCTACATTCACGATCCCGAATACCGCGTCGGTCGCATCCAAAACTTCCGCAATTGGTCCGCCGACATGGTGGCTGAACCTGACATGACGACGCTGGGCATGGAATACTTCTGCTCACGCGGAGATGATCTTTGGACGCTCGATGATGAGGAACTGGTGAAACTGGCGACGCGCGAAATGGCCGCTCTTGGCCTGGCCAAAGCATCCGCAGTGGAGGGTGGATTTGTGATTCGCCAGTTGGATGCCTACCCCGTCTATGATGCGACCTATGCGGAGCACCTCGCCGTGGTTCGTGAATACCTGGGCACCTTTACGAACCTGGCCACCGTGGGCCGCAGCGGGATGCACCGTTACAACAATCAGGACCACTCCATGCTCAGTGCCATGACAGCGGTGCATCGGATGCTGGGCCAGGAAGATTCGGACCCCTGGACGGTGAATACCGAGCGGTCCAATCATGAGGAGCAGGTGCTGAAACCCAAACTGGAGACCGCATGAGAGCCGCACAGCAGCTCTGCACCTGGGTCCGCAGTCACCGCTGGCTTCCATGGGGCACGGGACTGCTGCTGCTGCTCTTCTTGGCTTATGGCATTGCTTATGCACGGCTGCCGGAGGCATATCGTTACTTTGATCTGAAACTGCGGCACAATGAACTGCATTACCTCAAGGCCGGTCTTTACCCGAGCGCAAGCCTCCATCCTCCCGGTGTGATTTTGCCGAAGGGGAGCACGATCTATCCGCCCACCTCTCTGCTACAGATCTGGCTCGTCTCCCCCTTTGAGACCTTCCCGGCGAACGCCCAGTTTTTTGTGCTGCTCAATGCCGTCGCCTTCATCATCTTCAGCCGTTATGCCTGGGGCGTCGGGCGTGAGGTGGCCGGTCAAAAGGGGGCCTGGTTTGCCATGAGCGGGATGTGGGCCATGTCATCTACCCTGTCCTGCGTCAAGTCCGGGCAGTATGGTCTGCTGATTAATGCCATGCTGGTGATGATGCTCGCTGCTCTGCAAAGTAAACGCCCGCTCCTGGCCGGCCTGGCCTGGGCAGGTGCCGTGATCAAGCCACACATCGGGCTGACCTTTTTCCATGCCTTCATCGCACGGCGTCAGTGGTGGGCGGGGGCTACCGGCCTCGCCCTTTTGCTGGTCGCCGCACTCGGTATCTGTGCCTACACAGGGGTTTCTTTGCCCACGGTCCTAAACACCAGCTATGGTCAGACTTCGACCATGACCTTTGCCTCATCGGGCGAGTCCTTGATCAACGCCATCATCGCCTGCCTTGGCGTCACTCACCGCACCGCTGTGATATTGAGCGCAGGTGTTGCCGGGATGATCTTGCTGCCCTATATAATCCTGCCACTGGCTCGCCTCCCCTTGCTGGTGCATCTGGCGGCGGCGGGTGTGGCCGGTCGGATCGGCTTTTACCATCTGCACTTTGATGATGTGATGCTGGCCTTTCTGCTGCTCGCCTTGATCGAACAATCCCTCTTTAGCCGCAAAATCGCCGACTGGTCGGCCACCTTTCTCGTCGGCAGCACACTTTGGATACCGCAGGTGCTGTTGGTTCAGATCCCCGGATACTCCGTGCGTCTCGCCATTTGGGTCTTGGGGCTGGCTTACCTCACCCGGGCCGCTCTACAGCGACTCAACGGTTTAACCAACGATGCTCCAAAGGTGCCAGCAACCGCCGATTGAGGATCGAGTCACTCTTCACGCCCAACCGACGGTGCAGCGAGTCTGGATAAGCCACCATGCGATGCGCAACACTCCAGCGACGTTGACTGACCAAGACGGGGTCCTCATCCTCAAGTTGCCATTTTTGGCAGAACCGTCGAAGACCGTTTTCGATCCACTCATCACCCCAACGCTGAACATAAAACAGTCGATCAGATGCCTCCACACACTCGGGTAACACCACCATGACCCTGGAGAGGGGCTCCATCCAGATCTCCTCACCTGCGGCCAGGAGCGTGAGACATAGATCGATATTCTCAGGAATCGTGGGAATGGCCGGATCAAAGAGCGCCAGTGTCCACAACAGATCCGCCCTCACCAGCAGTGCATGCACCTCCACATGCTCGGTGCGGAATCGTTTCAGCCCCATTTCTGACAAACGGCCTTTCCTTTCATCATGAGTGACAACCAACTGCCGATGCCCATGCCTCTCTACGATGCGCGCCAACCCTCCCACCATGTGCAGCTTTTCCTCACCGCCCACTCTTTCAAGATAGATTGGAGCCACCGCGCCAGCTCGCGTCTCCTCCGCACAGGTGATCAGCGCCTCCAACCAGCCGGGGTAAACCAAAACATCATTTTCCAAAAAGATCGCGTAATCGCCATCCACATAAGGAAGCGCGAGGCACTTCGCTTCATTCGGAGATAAAAAACGCTCCTCACGCAAGAGGGTAAATCCATGGAGCGCCGCCAGTTTACCCAACTGATCACGCAAAGGTTCCGGGGAGCCTCCGTCCACATAAATCAGCTTAAACGGAGCCGGGGTGCAAGCCAGGACACTCTCCAGACTTTCGCGACTGCAGGCAAAGGCCTCACGCTGGGTGATGATAAGTGTGATTGTGGGGGGCATCTCAAAAAAGCTTCTGCCCTTAGACCAATCGTGTCTCCGATGCCACCTCAAAGACCTCCAAGTTTTTCAGGCCCGGCCTGTGCGGCTCAGCCCTCAAACGCAGAGCACGCAGCCCCCGCACACAGAGCGGATTAGCCAGCAGCCAAGACCACGCCGGATGCAACACGATCCCAACTCGGCAGGGCTCGCGCACGAATCCGGCATGGCCTTTGAACCGATCCACGCTCGTCATCGCCGGGATGGATTGACGACCCACGGTCATGGCCTCGATCCCCGGCCTAACCATCCGCTCGCGCACCGTCTCATAATACAAGGCATGGGTCGGGTGCGCCGCCCGATAAGCGTCTGACCAAAACATATGCAGACCGAAACACACCCCCTCATGCACCCAAGTGACCATGTAAGCCGCCAGCTCCCCTTGGACAAAGCAGCCCATGACCTCATATCCCGGCAGCGCAGCCGCCGCGTGGCAATACTTGAGCCAAAGATCTGGCTCTGTCATTGAGGTCCGCCCACGGCCTCGCCGCCGAAACGTCTCGCGATTCACCGGCAAGGCCAGAGCGGCCATCTCACCCCAGTCCACTGGACGGCAGATGCAGACCTGTTGAGCTGCCTTGACCTGCTGCCGAAACTGCCTCTGCAGGGAATGCAGCCCGTAATCACGATCTCTCACCCAAAAGGAATCCACCACGCGGCCTGTCTCGAACCCACAGCCAAACACGGCGGCCATCTTTCCAGATTGCCGCAGCAACCGCTGAACCTCCATGCGGCTCGGGCGCAGCGGTAAAACCCCAGGAATCGTCATCAGACTCAGCCGGGTTTCATTCAGCCACAGGCCCCCTTCCGAAATGACTGCGGATTGACCGATCCGATGATAAAAATGCTGAAGGTCTTCAAGCCCCATCATTGTCTCTTCCTCATGGCCTCACGCACCAAACCCAGCGTGGTCACGACCTGGGAAAAAAAGATCAAGCCGGACAATTTAAGCCCCTGCAACCCACCTGGACTGTTCAAGGGATGGGTGACCAACCCCCAATAAAAACCTGGCTTTTCAAGCGTCTTATCACGAGTTTGCCCCTTGAAAGCAGCCTCATGGAAAAGCCAGGCTCCCCGTCCATAATGGTAGTGCTGCTTGCAGAAACCACGAAAGCCCATCTGATGACAATGATCCAAGATCGCCTCAGGCACATAACGCAGTCTGCCACCTGACTGTAGCCAGCGGCGGCAAAAATCCCGGTCCTCAGACGAGCATTTCACATAACGAGGATTGAACCCACCGAGTTCTAAAAACCGTCGTTTGGAAACCATGATGTTTCCCCCGGCGATAAAACCCATGTTCTTTGGGTCTTGGTTATAAAAGGCATACACATAGTCCAGAAGGGACTGACTGGCCTCCGCATAGACGTTGTCCTTGAGGGCATTGATCACTGGGCCGCCCACTAGCAACTCCTCATCACCACCGCCCGCTTCATAAAGAGTCTGCAACCAACCAGGATGCGCCAGTTCATCATCATCCACAAACACCAGCCAGCGACCTTGGGCAGATTTCACGCCGAGGTTGCGGGCCGAGGCAACCCCCTGATTCTCCTGCCGAAAATACTTCACATGACCTCGGCTGCGACACACCTCGGCGGTTCCGTCTGAGGAGCCGTCATCAACCACGATGATCTCATGCTCCCCCGCCCCGGTGCTCTGCCCGATCAAGCTGTCCAGACATGCTGCCAGGGCATAAGCACGATTGTAAGTAGGGATAATAATGGAAAGCACAGTCATGGGCTGCGCCTTCCCAAAATCTCAAACCTACCGGATGGCAAGCCCTAAATGAGAAAATGAAATATCTTATTGCCGATCAAAGAAACTCTCTTCTTCACGATCACCCACCTTCAGATAGCGGTAATAAACCTCAAGCTGAAGCGTGCACAGCACTTGGCGGTAAACCGGATCGGCCGCGTCTCCAGAGGGCCAGTTCGGGCGGGCTTTTTTAAAGCTGCCATCGGGCTGCTGGGCGGCCAGGATCTGCGGTAGGAACTGCTCATTGTAAAACTTCCAGTCTTCACCACCCGCCTGGAAGAAGGTCTGGGTGTAGTAATACCAGCAGTAGAGATTGCAGTTCTTATTCCAATCCAACGGCTCCGCCGTGATGAACTCGCGCAGAAAACCGATACCCTTTTTAATGGAAGCGGTGCGGCCTTTGCCCAGCGTCTGCAGCCCCAGGGCACCGACACCGGTCAGGCTCCACTGATTGTAGTGCGCATCCCGGTTGGGGTTGCCAAAGCCGCCATCCTTGGTCTGCATCCGCTCGATGTAGTCACAAGTCTTGTCGATCGCGCTCTGCAAACCGGCGATTTTCAGCCCGGTGTATTTGGCCGCTTTGAGTGCCTGATACTGCCACCCCGCCACGGACAAATCCTCGCGGGTAGAGGTTGGCTTACCTTCCGTGATGTTCTTGGTGTAGTAGTCCCAGGAACCCTCGGCTTTTTTAGCATCGGCCTTGTTCTGCGTCTTGATGATGAGTTCCACCCCTTTTTCAAAGGCCTCTCTCATACCGGGCAGTTGTTTGCTGCCCAAGCGGGCCAGGGTATACATCTCCCCGAGCGCATAGGTCGCAATCCCGTGCTCATACGCTCCCGAATTGCTTTTGAAATCATCGGTGATGGCCCCGTGCTCATTCTTTTTGGAAAGCTCCACCAGAAACATGATGGCACGCATGACATTCTCACCATAGAAAGGCGAATCCGGCGTCTCACAGCGACCAAGGTAACACAGCAAGGCCAAACCTGTCATCGCAGCCTTGTTTCTCTTGCCCCCGCCCTGTCCCCAGGAGCCATCTTCATTCTGCTGCCCCTTCAGCCATTCCAGGGAGGCGGACACCGCCCGCTCACACTCCACATTGCCACCGTTCTGACGCAATTTTTCCAGACGCTCCGTGGTCGAGCAACGCTGTTTCATCGAGGGCGGTAAACTCACAAAGCCCGACATGCTGCCCATGCCCATCCCCGTGCCAAAGCCACCTCCACCTCCCGCTTTGCCAAAGCCTCCACTGCCCAGGCTCCCGCCGCCCAGCATCGTGCTCACATCCGGCACATCCAACAGATCCGGCGGCGCATCCGGCAGCGTGATCGCCGAGTTCTGGCTCGTGCTCACGATCTTCTTCATCGGCATCGTCTTGTTCAACGACGTGCGCTTCTTTTGCTGCACCTTGTGCTGCATTTCCGCCGAGGCCGCCGCCCCTTGCTGCGTGCCGCCACCGGGCAGGAAATCCACCTGCTTTTGGATCATCTGCGTGCTCACCACGATGGCCCCGCCCAGCACGAGGATGCCCACGTGGATGGCAATGCTCAGCGCCAACGAACCGCCGCCCACTTTGCGCCAGGCCTGAATCAGCGCGTTCGGGCGCTTCACCGGCTCAAAGTGCGTCAGGGCCGGGGGATGATACATCTCACCCGACATCGCCTCTACGGCCATGCCCTCTTCCTCGACCTGGGCAGCGGCCACCGGCACCGGGCCGGAGGCGGCGGAAGGCGCTGGAAAGCCGGACGGCGGGGGCATCATCCCCGGCTGCACCGGATACCCCAGATTGCCCTGAACCGGATAGCCGAGGTTGCCCGGCTGCGTGTAGCTCGGCGGCGGGCCAAGGCGCTGGGTGGCACTCAGGTCCGAAGGCGGCGGCGGGCTGCCGGAGGGCGGAGGAGGGGTATCTGACATAGGGACGAGACGAAAACTTGAGGGAAACGGAGATGGCAGGGACAGTCTGGCCTAACTTAAAATTCTTCACCGCCAACCGTGAAGGTCACGTTGGCGATTTTGGCCTTGGCCATGGAGTTCAGCACGTCGATGACGCGTTCATAACGCGCCTGCTCTTCGGCCTGGATGGTGACCATCACTTTGGCGTTGCGATGGTCGGCCTCTTGTTTCAGGCGCATGAGCGTGTTGGTGAAATTGGGAAGCACCTTGTCTGCGGGGGAGTCAAACTCCTCCTCGTTCAGGGTGACCGCGCCACTCTCCTCCACCGTCACCAGGATCTCATCCGGCGGGGTGGATTCATCACTGAGCGCAGGCGTGCCCAGGCCGGGGAGCTGTGTTTTCAGTTCACGCTCCACTTTGACCGCGCCGGCCATGACCATGAAGAAAAGCATGATGACGAAGACCACGTCAATCATGGGCGCGATCTGAAAGCCCATGTTGACTTGGTCATCATGCAGGGTGCGATGTTTTTTACCGTGGGCCATGGATCAAGCGTCTTGGTTGAGGGCTGAGAAAGAAATGTCGTCAATGCCGGACTGGGCAATGAGGGCCATGACTTTCTGAATCTCCACCGCCGGGACATCGCGGTCGCCGCGAATGATCACCCGGTAGATGGGATTGTTGTTTTTGCGTTCGGTGAGGATGTTGACGATCTCCTCATTTTCCAGTTCACGATCATCGAGTTTGATGATGGACTGCTGCTTGGCAGCGATCCAACGAATGTTGATGGCGGCCTCGAACATGACGTTCTTGTCCTCCTTCTTTTTGGCGTCCGCCGCCACCGGCAGCTTGATGTCCTTATCGATCCTCAAGACCTGCGCCGAAGTGATGCTCATGAAGAAAATGAGCAAAACCAGCAGCACATCGATCATTGGGGCGATTTGAAATTCCGGCTCGCCACTTTCCGTGCTTCCGCCTCCTCCAGCCATATGGGTATCAGGTTAAAAGTTAAACTGTCAGATCCAAAACCTATCAGACGGCGACAGCGACTGCCGCAGGCTCATTGCTGGCCACCCAGTTTGGCAGGGCCGCATAGAATTCTTCTTCGCCCACGTGAGCGTCTTTGAGGTGCTCGTAGGGCATCTTGCGGAACAGGGAACTGACGATTTCCTGCAAACCGTGCATGGAGCCCTGAAGGCGATTGCGCAGGATGTAGAACACGATGAAGGCAGGCACGGCAACGGCGAGACCGGAGGCCGTCGCGATAAGCACCTCACCGATAGCGCCGGAGAGCTTGGAAGGGTCACCCACACCGCTGGAGCCCAGGGTGGCAAAGGCGCTCATCATCCCCGTCACCGTGCCGACGAGACCGATCATCGGGGTGCAAACCCCAAGCACGGAGAGATAGTTGATGCGAGTCTGGATGGTGGAGTTTGTCTTGTTCAGCTCAGAGAAGAGGGCTTCTTCGACAGCATTTTGACCTTCACCCACAAAGCTCAGACCGGAACGGGAGACATCGGCAAAGTAGGAGTTGCTGTTCTTGCAGAACTGATAAGCACCGACGTAGTCACCGGCGCGGAAAAGATCCTGCACCTGGGCCACATGGGCAGGCGGGGCCATGCTCTTCAAGTTGGTGCGCATCCAGAGATCCACCGTCAGCCACACGAGGGCGATGGAGCAAAAGGTCAGCGGATACATCACCCAGCCACCTTCCACAAAGCGGTCCATGAGCGTGTGCTGATGCACCACAGGTGCTGCGGCCTCTGCGCCTTCAGCGGCGGGTGGTGCGCCCTCTTGGGCATGCATCGGGGCGACGACGAGGAGATTTCCGGCGAGCAAGAGCGCGCAGGCGCTGACGCGGACGATACCACGGAGAAGAGTCTGGGTCATAGAGAGGCGGGTGCAGGTGTGCATGGTGCAGTGGATGGAGGTTTGGATTCTTTGAAAAAAGGTCGTTGGTGTCAGGTCGCTAGAGGGGTGCGGATCAGCTTTCTTTGGCAGGGGCTTCGGCGGCTTCCTCCTCAGGCACATTCTTCATGCCGTTGATGGCGGCCTTTTCTTTGGCCGCTGTCTCAGCGATGATGGAGCCTTTGTAGGAATCGGCGATGCGGTTGAAGATCGCCTGGGCGTCTTCATAACGTTTCATCTTTACAAGCATTTGGCCGGCTTTGAGTTCGGCATCCGGCACACGCTGCATCTGGGTGCCGTAAAAAACCGGGATGCGCAGGTAGGCCATGAGGGCTTTTTCCCACTCCTTCTTTTTGGCATGGATATCCGCGATGATCATCCAGATGGAAGCCCCGACACCGGAGTCATCCGTGTCTGAAAGAATGCTCTCCGCCTCGGCCAAGATGGAGGTGTATTCCGTGGATGTCTGGCGATCGATATCGATCTGAATGATGCGCAGGGTCATCTTTTGCTCGGCACTGAGAGACAGGGTTTTCAGCCGCGGAATGAGCTTGATCGTCTCCTCAAATTTACCCGCCTGGCTCAGGGTCTCCACATAGGCAAAGAACACGGGCTGATACCAGTTACCTTCGACCTTTTCGAACTTTTGGAAGAAATCGAGGGACTTCTTCAGCAAGGCCAGGGCTTCCTCGGACTTGGCCTGGGCCATGAGGGACTTGGCCTCCATGAGTTCAGCCGGTTCCGGCCACTCCAGGTAACCGATGTTTTGCCAAGGCAGCACCGTGGTCGCGGACTTGTCGCCGATCTTCACCGTGCGGACGATCTTGTCACCATCCATGGTGAATTCGTTTTCAGGAATGCGGGTGCCATCTTTGAGCACGATGGCCTGACCAAAGGCCGCGCTGGAAATCAGCAAAGAGGCCAGCAAAAATAAAGTGTTACGCAGCATGGGGCTAAGTAGGAAAAGGGGGGATTCGGGCGATTACAGCTTGGAAAGCTCCTGCTCTGCCTGCTTCATCTCGGGCAGATCTTTCAGATCCTGACGCTTGCTCATTTCGATCAGCAACAGCTTGGCCGCTTCACGGTCAGGATACTGGCGGTCAGGCGGCTCGGCCGGGCGGTTCAGCTTCACAAAAGCACGGGCGCATTGCAGATAAGCCTGCGCCATCACGGACTTCCACTTTTGATGGGCGATGAACACACGCTGATAGTAGGGGATGGCCTCGCCCCACTTTTGGTTGGCAAACTCAATCTCACCCTGCATCAGCAGCGAGGTGGCATGGGCCTCTCCGCGCCATTCCTTGGTATTCAGGATCTGCACATAGAGCTTCTTGGCGTCGTCGTATTTCTTCAGTTTGAAAAGGGTCTTCGCCTTGCCCAGGGTCGCATCCAGTAGGCGGGAGCTGGCGGCGTATCCTTCGATAGCGGTGGTAAACAGCTCCAGGGCTTTGTCGAACTCACCTTTGGCATAAGCGATCTCGGCCAAGCCCACGGCGGCACCGTCGGCATACTCGGTGTCTTTATAAAACTCGTTCAGGCGGTTGTAACACCCGGCAGCCTTGTCCAGGTCACCCTTCGTGCGGGCATTGTCGCCGACGGTCGCGAGGAGCATCGGGCTGAGGTCTTCCGGCTTGGCCACCTCGATGATGACGGCAAAGAGCTTTTCCGCTTTGGCCGGTTCACGCATGACTTTGGCCAGCCAAGCTTTGGCGAAAAGGATGCGCATCTGCGCCGTGCCGTTCATCGCGGCCTGTGGCGGTGTGATCATCTCCTCAAGCTGCTTTTCCACCTGTTCATGGGTCAATTCAGGTTCTGGCGCAGGTGCGCCCTCGACCGGGGTCGAGCTGGCCGGGCGGCGGCGCTTCGGCGCGGTCAGGGTGACGAGCTGCTGGATCAGGCCCTCCACTTGATCATTGGCGGCATTGGCAATTTTAGGTTTGATCGCATCGGAAAGGAGTTTCTTGGCTTCATCTGGCTTGCCTTCCTTCACCCGGGCACGGGAGATCCAGAGCACGGCCTTCAGCTCCTGCTCTTCATTGTCCTTGTGGGTGTTCAGGTATTTCTGCCACATGTCACCCAGCTCTTTCCACTTGCCCGTCCCGGCATACAAATCGGTGGCCTGATCCATGGCATAGCTGAGCACGTCCTCGGACTTCGCCTTGTCCACGCCAAGGGCGAAATTCGTCAACGCCTTCTCGTATTCACCCTTCTGGTTGTAGGCATCGCCCAACAAACTATGCACCTGACCGATGTTCGGGTCATTCGGCGCATCTTTGATGATCGCTTCCAGATCCGTCATCGCATTGTCCACATCACGTCCCTGAAACTTGATGAAGGCCTGACGGTAGCGTGCATCCACCACATACTGCCCTTTCGGGTTTTCCTTGATGTAGTTTTTCAGCGCCTTGGTGGTGTTGATGGAGTCGTTTTGGTAAAAGTAGATCAGGGCGATGCGATAGAGGGCATCATCCTTGTAGGCGGACTCTGGAAACTCATTCAACAAAAGCTCAAAGGTGGTGCGGGCATCGTCAAAGCGCTGCATCTCAAACAGCACATTGCCGCGCAGAAAGCGCAGGCGCTCCTTGTCAGACTTGGGAAAGCCCTCCGCTTTATTGAAGGCGTCCGCCGCCTCTTGCAGCTTGCCGTTTTCATAAGCCAGCATTCCGAACATCTCCGAGACGGTGCCCAGGTCAGCACCATCCGGGAACTCACTGATGTAACGTTCACACAACTTGCGGGCGGACTGCACGCGCTTGAGCTGGGCATTGGCAATGATCATGCCAAAGAGGCAGCGGTCACGCTGAGGGAACTCCTTGTATTCTTTAATGATCACCTCAAAGGCCAACAGCGACTCCCAAAAACGACCCATTTCAAAGTAGCAGCGGCCCAGGCGGTAATAGAGGGACGCATCGTAATCGGATCGTTGCTCGATCTCGGCCAGCAGACCGTTGTTGGTCTTCAGCTTTTCTTCCAGCTCTTCCTTTGTGCCTTTGATGGAGCCTTTGCCAGGATTCTTCAGGCTGTATTCGATCTTGGCGATCACATCCTTTTGCAGGCGGCTGATTTCATTCTTCCGGCGGACGAGCTGATAAGCACCCAGGGCCTCACGAAAGCTCTTCTTCTCCAGCATCTGGTCACCCAGCTTCAGGTAGATGTTATTCATCTGGGCCACATTGTCCCCGCCTGTGGCAAAGCCTTTGACCTTTTCCATCAGCGCACCTGCTTCCTCCAGCTCCCCTTTGGCCACATGCAGGTCTGCCGCCATCATGGCCGCCTGGATCGCCTCGGAACTGCGGATACCGCCTTCCAGCACGGACTTCAGCACCGCCAGCGCCTCATCCACCTTGTCCTGTTTCTTCAGCGCCTCTGCGACGAATAACCCGGCCTCGGACTTCAATTCCGGCGAGCTGTTGACGACCTCCTTCAGGATCGTGATCCCCTTGTCATTGTCGTCCTTATTGATGTAGCTGCGCCCCAGGGCCATCTTCACCGCATTGATGTATTCACCATCACTGAAATTCTTGATGTATTCCTCAAGGACTGCGATGGCCTTGTCATACTCATTCAAATTGAAGTAGGAGGCCCCCTCCACAAACAGCACCTGGGCAAAGGGCTTGTTGTTCAGGTTCGTCTTGACCTGGTCGATCTTCTTCAGCGCCTCAGGATACTTCGCTTCCTGGAAAAGGCGCAGAGCCTCCGCCATCAATGCCTCCGTCTCCTGCTGAATGTTCAGCGCGCCTGTCGGTGCAGCCGGGGCCGCAGGTGGCGGTGCCTGACCGATCACTGACTGACCGGTGGCGAGGATAAGAGCAAAGCAAAGAGCGTTTCGCATGGCAAACTGAGACGAGTAAATCATGGCTGACCTGACAGAAGCAATCACGGATTGGACACCACCACCCGATGGGTGTGATCAAAGATAATCCGAAGAGGTTGGTTCACAGGACAATAACCGGACATTTTTCGTGAAAAAGGAAGACAAAATTAACAGGAGCGCTTTTTTTGTCACGAACAGACTGCATTTGGCAGCAAAAGTTGGCTCGAGCCAGGGGCAAGGGGCCAGTGTTCTAGGAGAAGCCCCGAATGCCGAATGATCCCGCGTGCGGGAACGAATGACGAATGACGAATGACGAATACTGAAGACTGAAGACTGAACACTGCTTCCCCCCCTCAGAGCCTTGCGCTGCGTTTCATGACCACCAGGGCATCCCCTGGCATCAGCATGGCCGTGGGATTGGGATTCATGTCCGTGCCGCCTTCCTTTCGCAGGATCGCCACCGCCATGATACGTCCCGCAGCCTCCGTCTCCACATCCCCCACACGCCTGTGCAACCAGGGTGAGGCAGGACCGATCTCGATCTCCTCCATGTCCAGCCCCAGCTCGGTGAGATGGTGCTCAAACTCCACGCTCGATTTCGTCTTCCCGCCCAGCAGTTCCCGCGCATTGGGATGCAGGATCAAATGGGCAATCCGGTCCGCCCCGATGTGTGCGGGCAGCACCACACGATTGGCACCCGCCTGCAGCAGCTTGCGTTCCGTGGAGGGCACCTCACCCCGGGCGATGATCTGGATGCCTGGATTCATGTTCCTGGCGCTCAGAGTGATGAAGACATTCGCCGCATCATTCGGCAGCACCGTGGCCAGCACCCGCGCCCGCGCCACCCCTGCCGCGCGCAGCACCGTTTCATCCGTCGCCTCCCCATGCACCGTCAGCCAGCCCCCCTCCTTGGCCTCGGCCACGCGGTCGGGAGTCTGGTCCACAATGACAAACCGAGTATCCCCCGCATTCAATTGACTGGCGATCATGCGCCCGATGCGACCATAACCACAGATGATGACGTGATTGCTGAGTTTCTCGATTTCGTTTTCCATGCGTCTTCCTCCCAGAACTCGGTGAATTTGTGCCTCCGTCAGCCATTGCACGATGGAGCCCGTGATGAAAATGGTGCCTGTGCAGCCCAATAAAATCAGCGCCATCGTCCAGGCCCTTAGCCATGGATCGGTGATGGGCACCACCTCCCCAAAGCCCACACTGAAGGCCGTGATGACCACCATGTAAACCGCATCCCCCCATGACCACCCCGCCACCCGGTAACCGACGGCAAACACCACCATGACCGTGCCCACAAAAATGGCGGCGTAGATGAGATTGGCCTGAGGTCGGCTAAGGCTGTGGGACATGAGGTCGGGCGAGACCCCAATGAGCGAAAGGTGTGCCAAGAGCTTTGGGCAAAAGGGAACGAACAGGACACGGCAGAGCCGAATGGCCCAAGCGGCCCAGTCTTCAGTCTTCAGTCTTCAGTTTTCAGTTTTCAGTGATCCGCCGTCCATGTCCGCGAAACCCCATGTATTTGCCGGACGGACGGACCAACCGTAGGACGGGTTTGTCCGGCGCGAAAACACTCCACCAACACGCAGCAGGTCACCGCCGGATAACCCGTCTCCTGCGAGGTGGAATGCCGAAAAAAGCCCGCCTCACCCCACGACACCTCCCAAGCCAGCCGGGTAGTTCTGCGAATGTGATCCAACGAGTCAGCGACCTCCTTCGCGCAGAACACACCCGGCCTACTTCCCAACCCCTCGTCCGCCGTCCGCGTCCGCGAAACCCCGTGTATTTGCCGGACGGACAAACCGTAGGACGGGTATGTCCGGCGCGAAACCACTCTGCTGACACCCTGGAGCCACCTCGCCGGATTACCCGTCTCCTGCGAGGTGGAATGCCGAAAAAGCCCCGCCTCACCCCACGACACCTCCCAAGCCAGCCGGGTAGTTCTGCGAACGGATCGAGCGAGTCAGCGGCCTCCTTCGCGCAGAACACACCCGGCCTACTTCCCAACCCCTTTCCGCCGTCCGCGTCCGCGAAACCCCGTGTATTTGCCGGACGGACGGACAAATCGTAGGACGGGTTTGTCCGGCGCGAAAACACTCTGCTGACACCCTGGAGCCACCTCGCCGGATTACCCGTCTCCTTCGAGCTGGAATGCCGAAAAAGCCCCGCCTCACCCCACGACACCTCCCAAGCCAGCCGGGTAGTTCTGCGAACGGATCGAGCGAGTCAGCGGCCTCCCCCGCGCAGAACACACCCAGCCTACTTCCCAACCCCCGTTTCCGCCGTCCGCGTCCGCCAAACCCCGTGGTTTTGCCGGACGGACGGACAAATCGCGCCGCCCCTGCGGCAAAAAGGGTCACTTTTCCAAAAAGAGTCGTTTGACTTCCGAAAAGTTAATCCCTCCTGACTTCAGCGACCATGCATCTGGCCGCTTTCACCCGTCCCCTTAAAAACCCCTCCGGCACGAACCGGAGACCAGGGCAGTCCCGTCGGCGGTCAGCACGGCATCCGGCGGACACAGAACCCTCCCTCCGCGCTGCGCCTGACGGCGCGCGGAGGGTTCTGCGTCCTGGGATGCCAGGGATGGTCTAACAAACAACACAATAACACATTAGAAATCCACACATCATGATGACACTGACCAATCCCGTCTTCGCCGAGAACCTCAAGCGTCAGCTCCAGGGCCTGCCGCTGCTGCCCAAGTTCTTCGACTTCCATCCGCCCGCCTACTTCACCGGCTACCAGATGCCGCCGGATGCCATCCTCGTCGGCGACTGCCACCTCACTCGTGGCGACCTCACCGTCATCGGCGGTGTCGCGGGTTGTGGCAAATCCCGCCTCCTCATGTCCCTGGCCATCGCCGGGATGGACGGCAGGGGCGGTGACTGGATGGGGTTGCCCGTCCATGATCACTTTCGCACCGCCATCCTCCAGGCGGAAAATGGCGAGGTGCGGTTGCAGCGTGAACTTCAGGACATCGAGGACCAAGGTTATGACCTCGAGGACTGGTTGTCCGTCACCCCGCCGCCTCCTTACGGCCTGGCCTTCACCTCGCCCGAGTTCCGCGCCCAGCTCCGCGACTGGCTGGCCCAGGTGCGGCCCGGCGTCCTGGCCATCGATCCCTGGAACCGCTGCACCCCCGATGACAAGGCGAAGGACTACCGCTCCATCCTAGACGCCGTCTTCGAGGTCCTGCCCGATGGCGATGACAAACCCGCGCTCGTCATCGTCCATCACCTCCGCAAGCAGTCCACCGGAGAGACGCGGCGGCGTGGTCGCGATCTTCTCAACGAACTCTCCGGCAGCTACGTCATCGGCAGCGCCTGCCGCGTCGCCTTCATCCTGGAACCCGCCACGCCGGATGGCGACGATGACCGAGTCGTCTTCACCTGTGCGAAGAACAACAACGGCGAGATGGGCAGCCCCAGCGCCTGGTATCGCAAGAACGGCCTCTTCACCCCCTGCGCTGACTTTGACTGGGACGGCTGGCAAAACAACGCCGTGCCCAAGCGACGCAGCGTGGAGCTGGAGGACCTGGCCGCCGTCTTTAGCGCAGGTGGCGGCATGATGACCCGGCGGCAGGTGGCGGAAACCCTGGAGAGCCTGACGGGACTGAAACGCAGCACCGTCTATGAAGCGATCAAACCCGGTGGCCGATTCGCCAAACACCTCACCCTCTCCGGCGGTGTCCTCCAGTTCCGGGCGTGAAGGGTGTGTGTTTGTCGTTTGTTTGTCCGTCCGTCCGGCAAATACACGGGGTTTGCCGGACGCGGACGGCGGAAACAGGCAGCAGCCGCCCTTAACTCATCGCCAGCTCGTGATGTTATCCTCCCATGTCTTTGGATCACGATCCGGGCCGGAGGAGTAGATGAGTATGGAGGTCTCCAAATCAGGTGATATTACTGTTTTTACATCCGACCAAGGATTCGCAATTTTCCCATCTTTATTGGTATCCAACAGAATGTAATACATCTCGCCAAAGGCATCCACCACTGTGAGATCGGCGGGATCATTGAAGGCTCCTCCTGATGCGTCTATAAGTCCGTTGATACCACTCCGCGCGAATGCCGGTTGATAGCATATTATTTTGCGTGGATTGAGGCGATCAAACCTGCCCGTCAAAGCCGCAATGAAGACACCATGAGAACGCAACGCCTCATCTTGACCGGCTGATTGAGTCATGATGGGAAAGCTTTCATACTCCTCCAAAAACTGAACAAGCGCCGTCTCAATCTCCATCATTCTCAATCTAATGGATTGCTCTGATTGTGGACTTGGATGCCCCGGATAGGGTGTCCGAGGCAGAAAGAGCGCCCCCAAAAACAAACCCAAAAAGAGGATGATTAGCCAAGTCCTCGTTTGGCTGCCTTGAGGTTTCCCCTCTGACCGCACGTCGCTCATCGCCAGCTTCTGAGGTCCTTTTTGGCCGGTTGATGGGGGAGCCTCGCTCATGGACGAAGCCTAACCAAAACGACCGAAGGGTGTCGAGAGGAAACCAGCGAACTTGGAAGCTTGGAAGTTCGTTTTACCTCACTGCACCGCCAATCCCGCAGCTGCGACCAGCCCTTCTTCAGAGACGATCTTGCCGACCAGTTCGGGTTTGCAGTCCGCCTTGAGTTCATCACGGAATTTCTTAATGAAACTCTGGGTGGGCCACGAACAGGCTTCGCCAAAGGCACAGATGGTCTTGCCTTCGATCTGGTTGGCCACGGTCTCCAGGGTGTCCACGTCATCCGGGCTGGCGGTGCCGGCCACGATGCGGTCGCTGATCTTCTTCATCCACAGGCTGCCCTCGCGGCAGGGGGTGCACTGGCCGCAGGATTCGTGGGCGTAGAAGTTGTTCAGGTTGTTGATGACCCAGGTCATGCTGCGGCTGTCATCCATGATGATGACCCCGCCGGACCCGGCCATGGACCCGCAGGCGGCCATGGTGTCGAAGTCCATCGGGATGTCCATAATGGTCAGCTCGCGCCCGTCCTTGAGTTTGAATTTCTCATCGGCGCGCAGGACCTTGGCAGAGCTTCCGCCAGGGATGATGGCCTTCAGCTTGCGTCCAGGTTTCAGGCCGCCGCAGAGATCGTTGATGACCTCGCCCATGGTGACCTTGCCGACTTCCACTTCGTAGTAGCCGGGCTTTTGCACGTCGCCACTGACGCATAGGATGCGGGTGCCGGTGTTGTTGGGCGTGCCCAGTTTGGCATACTCCGCACCGCTCATCTGGATGATGTGCTTCACATGGCAGAGGGACTCCACGTTGTTCACGATGGTGGGGCACATGTAGAGGCCCAGGGCGGCAGGGAAATACGGGGGCTTGATGCGCGGGTAGGGGCGCTTGCCCTCCAAGGACTCGATCAATCCGGTCTCTTCACCGCAGATGTAGGCCCCGGCACCGCGATGCACGAAGATCTCGCAATCGAATCCGCTGCCCAGGATGTTGGTCCCCAGGAAGCCCTTGGCCTTGGCCTCGGCGATGGCTTTCTCCACGATCTTGGCCGCGTAGGGGAACTCCTCGCGGATGTAAATATAGGCCAGCTTGGCCCCGGTGGCAAAGCAGGCGATGGCCATGCCCTCCACGAGCTGATGCGGGTCCTGGTGCAGGATGTAGCGGTCCTTGAAGGTGCCGGGCTCGGATTCATCCGCGTTGCAGATGAGGTAAACAGGCTTGGTATTCGTGGGCGGGATGAAACCCCACTTCACGCCAGTGGGGAAACCTGCACCGCCACGGCCCCGCAGTCCGGCGGCCTTCACCTCGTTGATGATGGCCGTCTTTTCCATGGTCAGGGCGACCTTGAGCTGCTCATAACCGCCATCCTTCAGGTAACAGTCAATGGACGGGTCGTAGCCGACTCGGTCGATGTTCTTGAAGATCAGACGCTTCTCGCGAGCGTGGGGCTCTTTGCCGGGGAGATACTGGACTGCCATAAGTTCAGTATCCGACTACGATGGAGGGCGGCAAGCAGGTTTGTGAAAAATTTCACAAGCTGGTGTTAGGGGGAAGAAACTGACCGGCGAATCCTGACCGCACCCGGGTTCGATGCCTGCTCCTCACCCCAGCCCTCTCCTCAGGGAGGAGAGGGAGGACGCGTTTTGGCTCTTCAATATGGAAGACCAAACGGCGGTTCCTCTCCTCTGGAGGAGAGGTTAGGTGAGGAGGATGGTGCCCTTTTCCAAAGCTGGTGTTATTGTGAAGAAACTGACCCGGAAATCCTGACCGTGCTGTGGTTCGACGCCTGCTCCTCACCCCAGCCCTCTCCTCAGGGAGGAGAGGGAGGACGTGTTTTCGCCCTTCAATATGGAAGACCAAGCGGCGGTCCCTCTCCTCTGGAGGAGAGGTTAGGTGAGGAGGATGGCTCCCTTTTCCAAAGCTGGTGTTATTGGAAAGAACCTAACCCGAAAATCCTGACCGTGCTGTGGTTCGACGCCTACTCCTCACCCCAGCCCTCTCCTCGGGGAGGAGAGGGAGGACGTTGTTTCGCCCTTCAATATGGAAGACCAAGCGGCGGTCCCTCTCCTCGGAAGGAGAGGTTAGGTGAGGAGGATGGTGCCCTTTTCCAAAGCTGGTGTTATTGTGAAGAAACTGACCCGGAAATCCTGACCGTGCTGTGGTTCGACGCCTGCTCCTCACCCCAGCCCTCTCCTCAGGGAGGAGAGGGAGGACGTGTTTTCGCCCTTCAATATGGAAGACCAAGCGGCGGTCCCTCTCCTCTGGAGGAGAGGTTAGGTGAGGAGGATGGCTCCCTTTTCCAAAGCTGGCGGTAGGGGGAAGAAACTGACACGGAAATCCTGACCGTGCTGTGGTTCGACGCCTACTCCTCACCCCAGCCCTCTCCTCAGGGAGGAGAGGGAGGACGTGTTTTCGTCCTTCAATATGGAAGACCAAGCGGCGGTCCCTCTCCTCTGGAGGTTGCGCAGCCGCGAAGCGAAAGGTTAGGTGAGGAGGATGGCTCCCTTTTCCAAACGACCTCGCCCCATCACACCCTACCCCCGCCGCTTCAGCAAAATGCGTTTAAACCGCGAATCCCCCTCATCCACGCTAACGCTCTGCACCTCGGGATCGTTGACGAAAACGTTGTGGATGAGGCGGCGGTAGTAACTATTCATCGGGTCCAGCATCTGCGACTGCCCCGTGGCGCGCACCCTTTCCCCCATCTCCCGGGCCTGCTCCACCATCTTGTCCTCGCGGATCGAACGGAAATATTCAATGTCCACCCGGATGCGCGGTGCCTTCGGGATATGACGCTGAAGGATGCGGTTCACCAAATACTGGATGTCCTCCAGGGTCGCGCCGCGCCGTCCGATGAGGAGTTGGGAATCCTCCGTGTGCAATTGCAGCGTGGGTCCCTCCGGGCCTTCCAGCTCGTCAATTTTGACCGTGAAGCCGAGGTAACCCAACATGGTATCCACAATCTGGCGTGCGTGAGAAAGAGGAGTCATGGCGCGGAGCAAATGAAAAACCGTAGGCACATCCGGCATAGCAACAAATGTGCAAGGTCGAAATGTTACCTTATTCGATCCGAAACTCACCCTAGGGCCGAGCGATCCGAACGCGACGCTCATGCCGCCTGCGCCCATTCTCCCGTGGCGAGGGGTGTTTTCTCATGCCATGTTCGCCCTTCCCTTTCCTCTGACCGTTTCCTTTCCATGACTGATTCTGAAATCAAAGCCGCCATTCACGACATGGGCCGCCGTGCCCGCGCCGCCTCGCGTGAGCTGGTGAAGCTGAGCACCGGGCAAAAAAACGCCATCCTCCTGGCCATGGCGGATGAGATCCAGGCACGGGAGGCCACTATTCTGTCCGAAAATGCCAAAGACCTGGCCCGTGCCGAGGAAAACGGCCTGTCCAAGGCCATGCTGGACCGCCTGACCCTGGACCCCAAACGCCTGGCCGCCATCGCCCAGGCGGTGCGGGAAGTCGCCACCCTGCCCGATCCCGTGGGCGAGGTGCTGACCGAATGGACCCGGCCCAACGGGCTGCACATCACGAAAAAGCGCGTCCCCATCGGCGTCATCGGCATCATTTTTGAATCCCGCCCCAACGTGACCACGGATGCCGCCAGCCTGTGTTTTAAAACCGGCAATGCCACCCTGCTGCGCGGCGGCAGCGAGGCGATCCACTCCAACGTGGCCCTGGCAGCCGCCCTCCAGGCCGGGGGGGAGCGCGCGGGCCTGCCTGTGGACAGCGTGCAGCTCATCCCCTTCACCGACCGTGCGAGTGTGGAGCACATGGCGCAGATGGATCAATACCTGGACCTCATCATCCCCCGGGGCGGCAAGGGCCTGATCGAGAAAGTCGTGGCGACTGCCCGCATGCCCGTCATCAAGCATTACGACGGCGTCTGCCATGTCTATGTCGCCGCCGATGCGGATCTCAACATGGCGGCTGACATCATCGTCAATGCCAAGACACAGAAACCCGGCGTCTGCAATGCGCTGGAGACCATCCTGGTTCATCGCGATATCGCGGGCATCTTTTATCCCCAGATCGGTCAACGCCTGGCTGCGGCCAAAGTCAGCGTCCATGCCGATGCAGAAGCACACAGTTTGTTAGGCATCCCCAGCGAACCCGCAACCGAGCAGGACTGGAGCACGGAGTGGCTGGACCTGATCCTTTCCGCCAAGACGGTCTCCGGCCTGGACGAGGCCATCACCCACATCAACCGCTATGGCAGCCACCATACCGACAGCATCATCACCCGTGATCGTGCCGCCGCAGAGCGGTTTCAGCATGAGGTGGACAGCGCGGTCGTCCTGAAAAATGCCAGCACCCGCTTCAACGACGGCGGCGAGTTTGGCTTCGGGGCGGAGATCGGCATCAGCACGGATAAGCTCCATGCCCGTGGTCCCATGGGCTTGGCAGAGCTTTGCAGCTACAAGTATCTCATCGATGGCAACGGCCAGATACGCGGCTAAGCGCGCATCAACGAAAGTGCCTGCATCCTGCCCCAGGCAGAAGGATGCAGGCACTGAAAAGACGGAGGCGGATACCCCCGGTCATCATTCGCCCAAGAGGGCCTTGATCTTGGGATCGATAGCCTCGGCCCACATGTCATAGCCCTTTTCAGACAGGTGCAGCAGGTCAGGCATGATCTCGCGTGTCAGGCTGCCATCCGGCTGGAGGAAGGTCTTCCCGATGTCCAGGAAGTGGACCCGCTGCCCGTCGGCCAGCTTGGCAATCAGCGCATTGGTCTTTTCATTTTGCTGACGCATCGCATCCGCCGGTGTTTCACCGCGTGGGAAGATGCCCAACAGCAGCACCTTGGCCTCGGGAGCCTTTTGCTTCAGCTTGCGCAAGATCATCTCCACACCATCCGCCGTTTGCTCCGCAGAGCAGGCATACACCGCATCATTCAGCTCCTTTTGTGGGCGGCCCACATGCCCCGTGTTGTTGGTGCCGATCATCAGCACGATCAGCTTGGGCTTTAACCCATCAAAGTTGCCATGATCCAGGCGCCACAGCACATGCTCCGTGCGGTCCCCACCGATGCCAAAGTTCGCGGCATTGCGATTGGCGTAAAACTTGGCCCAGGTGGCTTTCCCCTTCCCTTCCCATCCCTGCGTGATCGAGTCCCCCAGAAACACAAGCGTCGCCTCGCCCTTTTTGGAGATTTCATTGAAGGTATTGTGACGGCCCATCCACTTTTCATCACGCGGCACGGGTTGCGTGGCGACATGGCTGGGGATGGCACGCTCGGCTTTCTCACAGGAAGCGAGGAGAAACAGGCTGAATAAGGCGATGGCAGAGTTTTTGATCATGATCGGAGAGTCCAGTCAAAACGGAATCTCCGGCAAAAGACAATCATTTCTTCCACAAGAACCTTCACTTCGTCACGCCAGCAGCCCCTTCACCACGTGCCCATGCACATCGGTGAGGCGATAACGCCGCCCCTGGAACTTATACGTGAGGCGCTCGTGATCGATCCCCAGCAGGTGCAGCAGTGTGGCGTGGAAATCATGAATGTGGACGCCATCCTTCACCACATTATAGCCAAACTCATCCGTCTCTCCATACACGGAACCGGGCTTGATGCCGCCGCCTGCCATCCAGGCGGTGAAGCAGCGCGGGTGATGATCTCGACCGAAGTTCGCACTGATCTTCCCCTGACAATAATTGGTTCGGCCAAACTCACCACCCCAGACCACCAACGTGTCGTCCAGCAGGCCACGCTGTTTCAGATCCGTAATGAGAGCTGCTGAGGCCTGATCGGTTTCCTTGGCCAGCTTGCGGATGTTCCCCGGCAGACCGCCATGGTGATCCCAGTCCTGGTGGTAGAGCTGGATGAAACGCACCCCGCGTTCGGCCAGACGGCGGGCCTGTAGGCAGTTCGCGGCAAAGGTGCCCGGCGTCTTCACATCCTCGCCATAGAGATCCAACACATGCTGCGGTTCATCCGCGATGTCCGTGGCCTCCGGGATGCTGCTCTGCATCCGATACGCCATCTCGTAGTGGTCAATGCGGCTGCTGATTTCAACATCCGGTGTGCCTGCGAACTGATGCTCATGCAGTTCCTTCAGCCGGTCCAGCATCAGGCGGCGGCTGCTTGCGCTGATGCCCTCAGGATTGCCCAGATACAACACAGGGTCCTTGGCGGCGCGGAAGAGCACGCCCTGGTGTTTCGTCGGCAGGAAACCGCTGCCCCAAAGGTGTGCCCCCAGCGGCTGCCCGCCCTTGCCCTTGGTGATCAGCACGGTGAAGCCGGGCAGATTTTCATTGGAGGAGCCTAACCCATAGTTCAACCACGCGCCCATGCTGGGCCGTCCGGCAATCTGGGAGCCCGTCTGGAAAAAGGTCACGCCGGGGCCGTGGTTGATGCTCTCCGTAAACATGGAGCGCACCATGCAGATGTCATCGGCGATGCCTGCCGTATGCGGCAGCAGCTCGCTATACCATCCGGCCGCCTGCCCATGCTGCGTGAACTTGAAAGGCGAACCCACCATCGGGATGGAGCTTTGATTGCCCGACATCCCTGTCAGCCGTTGCGTGCCACGCACACTGTCCGGCAGTTGCTCACCATGCCGTTGATTCAGCAGCGGTTTGTAATCATAAAGATCCAGATGCGAAGGCCCGCCGGACATGAAGAGATAAATGATCCGCTTCGCCTTCGGTGCCCCATGCGGAGCCCCCAGAATGCCTGCATCCGCAGCAGAGACTTGCTCCTTGGCCAGCATCTCGGCCAGCGCAACGCCGCCCAAGCCCATGCCAAAACGATTCAGCAAGGTGCGGCGATTGATCATGCCGGGATGATCGCAGATGGGGCGCGGGGTATTCATGGTTATTTGAGGGGGAGAAGATTGAGAACCACTAATGGGCACTGATTGACACTAACGGTTAAGAGTTATTAAGCAGGATTGGATGGTTCGATGAAATTACAGCACATAGCGTCTCCACTCCACCTTGCGCAGGGCCGCCATATTAACAAGGTAACCCACGCGCTTTTGAGTCAGACGCATGTAATTAAAAAGTTGAGCCTCATGTTCAGGCAAGAGGGCTTTGACAGCCTTTAACTCCACTACGATCTCGCCAAAAACATAAAGATCAGGGATGTATCGTTTCTTCAGCTCCCTTCCTTTATAATAAATGGCCAGTTCCTGTTTGGCGATGAAGGGAATACCAAGGTTTTCTAGCTCATACTCAAGGCTCTCTTGATAGACCTCTTCCGCGAGTCCTCCACCGATCTCATTGTGAACCGCAAACACAGCCGCCATAAATTGATACCCCTCTTCTTGAAAAGGCCCTTCAAAGGTTTGCTCGATCTTAACTCTTCTCATCATGAAACAAAATTTGGAAACCACTAATAGTCACTAATGAACACTAATATTTTCAATCTTAGATACAATATTGAACATACTTGAAGCCGTCAGTCATTAGTGTTCATTAGTGGCTATTAGTGTTCCAATTATTAACAATTTCGTCATTAGAATCCAGCATTTCGGGACCACTCATGGGCACTAATGGTGGGCCTTCATTTCAGAACCCAGCTTGATTAGTGAATCTGTCATTAGTGTTCATTAATGTTCATTAGTGACCATTAGTGTTCCTATCATTTCACCGCTTCACCACCGTCGCATCGTGGTTCATTAGCGCCTGGGCCAGGACGGTAGCGGCGGCGTGTTCAGGGGCGGGAACAGCTTTACTACTTTGGGTGTTACCAGTCTTCAAAAGGGCGTCGGCTTCGCTTGGGTTTAACTGAAAGTGTTTCAACTGCTCCTCATACAGCCGGGTGCAGATTTGCAGCTCCTTTGCGTCGGGTTTACGGCTGAGGCAACGGAGAAAGACCTGGGTGATCATGGCCTTCACATCGCCCTGGCATTCCAGATGAACCTTTTCCCCCAGCACCCGGGCGGCCTCCACATACTGGGTGCCATTGAGCAGGATCAGCGCCTGCAAGGGGCTGTCTGTGCGTTCACGTTTGGCCGAGCAAACGGCGCGGCGCGGGGCATCGAAGGCGACCATGGCGGGGGGCGGACTGGTGCGACGCCAGGTGGTGTAAAGACTGCGGCGATAGACGCTATCATCGGTGCCAACAGGGAAAGGCTTGAAGGCTTCGGTCATCTCATAAGGATTCACTGGCGGACCGCCGACCTGCATTTTCAACAACCCCGCACCGGCCAAGGCATTGTCGCGGATCATCTCCGCAGGCAGACGGAAACTCGGTCCTCGGGCCAGCCATTGGTTGTCAGGATCATCGGCCATGGTCGGCGCATCGGCGATGCTGCGTTGCAGATAAACATCGCTGGTGACGATCTCCTGAATCAACGCTTTCATGTCCCAGCCGGTCTCGATCAGACGCAGGGCCAAGTAATCCAGCAGTTCAGGATAAAGCGGCTTCTCACCCTGACTGCCGAAGTCCTCGCTGGTCTTGACTAATCCCCGGCCAAACAAACTTTGCCAAACACGGTTCACAGTCACCCGTGCCGTCAGCGGATGATCCGGCGCGGTCAGCCATTGCGCCAGGCCGAGGCGATTGAGTGGCGCATTTTTAGGAAAGGGGGAAAGAAACGCAGGCGTTACCGGCGGGGCTTCCTCACCGCGTTTATCATACTCGCCACGGAACAGCACATAGGCCTTTTTGGGCTGTGGCAGTTCCTGCATGACCATGATTTCCTTTTGGGCATCGTTAAAGGCGGTCAACTCCGCACGCGCGGCTTTGAGCTCGGCCAACAGCGGCCCCAGCTTGGCATCGAACGGCCGGGAAAGGTCACGATTAAAAACACGCAGGTCATCCATGCAGCCGCCTTTGAATCCTCGATCCCGGAAACGTTCGCCCAGGCTGATGGTATCGCCACCACCACCGACAATGTCTTTCGTTAGGCTATCGCGAATGATGTCCACCTCAGCCAGTTGACCGTTCACGTAAAGGCGCAGGCCCGAGGCCCGGCTGCTGCCGTCATTGGTCACCACCACCTGCACCCATTCATTGAGGGGCAGGTTGTCCTTGGCGCGGATGGAGATGGCATCACCGGGCCAGAAGTGAATGAGCGACCACTTGAGTTTGCCCTCCTCGATGAGCAATTCATACCCCCGGCTGGCCGCATCCGTCCAGGCACGGGAACGATGCAAGATCACGGCGCGTTCTTTCACATCCGGGGTCTTGATCCAGAGCGACAGGCTGAAAGGATCATGCCGATGAAAACTCCCCACCGGGGTATCCACGGCGTCATCGCCCGTGAACTGGATGGCCTTGCCGATCTTGCCATCCACCAGAAAGTTTTCCCCCTTGATGATGGCAGCCATCTCAGGCGCGGCTTTTTCCTTCGGGTCTTTCGGTTTCGGCGGCGAAGGATTCAGGGAATCGGCCAGTTTGTTTTGGTTTCGGAGATCAAAGGTGTAGTGCGCGATCTGGCCTTCCAGTGAGGCAGGCACTCCTGCCCACAATTCGAGTGTCGCATTCCGTTCGTTGCGGGCAAGAGTGCCCACATCACTTTCCAACTTGGCGATTTTGGCCTCCAACTCGGCTTTCTTCTTTTTGTTAGGCGCATCCATCAGCATCATCGCCGGAGTGGGTGCGGACTGGGTGAAGAAGGAATAAAGACCCGCTTCATCAATGTTTTGGAAGAATGAGGAAAGGCCGTAATACTCGGACTGTTTGATGGGGTCATACTTGTGGTCATGACAACGGGAGCACTCGAAGGTCAGGCCGAGGAAAGCGGTGGCGAATGTTTGCACACGGTCGGCCACGTATTCGATGCGATACTCTTCCTCCACGGAACCGCCTTCCGCCTCCTGCTGGTGCAGGCGGTTGAAGGCCGTGGCCAGGATCTGGTCATCCGTCGCATGGGGCAGCAGATCCCCGGCCACCTGCCAGGTGATGAACTGGTCAAACGGCAGGTTGTCATTGAAGGCGCGAATCACCCAGTCACGCCACATCCACACGTTGCGCTCACGATCCACCTGAAAGCCGTAACTGTCGGCGTAACGGGAGACATCCAGCCAGTCGGTGGTCATGCGTTCGCCGTAGGCGGGGGAGGCGAGGAGCTTCGCTGCTAAAGCCTGCAATGACGAATGCCGAATGACGAATGACGAATTGGATTCGGACTCCTTCACGAACGCTCGCACCTCCTCAGGCGTCGGTGGCAAACCGGTGATATCAAAGCTGAGGCGGCGGATCAGGGTATTCGCATCAGCCTGGGCCTGGAGTTTGAGTCCGCGCTCTTTCAGGCCATCGCTGACGATGTGGTCAATGGGCGTGCGTGCCCCTGCCGCCTTAGCTTCGGTTTTCCAGCGGGTGAGGCTGGCGACATCCGGTGCGATGAAACTCCAGTGCTGCTGATACTCGGCTCCTTCGGCGATCCACTGCTTGAGCCTGGCAATCTCGCTTTCGGTTAGGCGGCCCAGCTTGGATTCCGGCGGTGGCATCATATCATCGGCATCGGTGGACATCACCCGCTCGATGATCAGACTCTTCAATGCATCCCCCGGCACGATGTGACCATCCGCCACCGCCGCCTCGCGTTCATCCAGGCGTAGGTCACCCTTGCGGGTCTTGGGGTCAAAGCCGTGGCAGTGGAAGCACTTGTCGGAAAGGATGGGCCGGATGTCGCGATTGAACTCCAGCGGTGCCGCCGACACAGACGGTGCCGTCAGCAGGAGGAGGGACAGAGGCAGGGTGATGGAGACCTTCCAGATCATGCCTCATTATACGGGGTCAGGCGGTGCCTTATGCAGATTAAAATGTGTCGGATCGTGACACCGATCTTTTCAAGACCAATGTATCCCGCCTCTTGATCTTCGTGTCTGCATGTCGGATTCTTGAATCGTGAAGCCGCCAAAGCGCAATTATCTGAACTACACCACGCCCTGGGGCGTCAGCCTTTCCCCCGTGGCGCGGGCGGGATGGTCGGCGTTTTTGATCCATGAGAGCGGTTATCAGGCGGCGTTGGAAAACTGGAATCACGAGGGCGTGGACAGCCCTTTCTGGCGCTTTTATCACAACCCCAAGGCAGGTTGCCATTTGCGTTATCAAGGGCGCGACATCCCGCTGCTGCCGGAGGAATGCGTGCTGATCCCGGCCAACACCATCTTTGACTGCTGCGCCCCCGGCTTGGCCTGTCATTACTGGCTGCACTTCACCGTCACCCGTTTGTCCGGGGCGGAGCCTGTCGGGCCGGTGATCATCCCACTGGATGACACCTTGCGCGTGCTCATCCAGGCCACGCTGCGCACGCACGCCGAACCTGCCGGGGAAGCCCGCGACCGCCGCCTGCATCACGAAAGCGCCGCCCTGTTGCACACCGCCTTCGCCCGCCTGGAACTGCCGCCCTCACCGGCGATGCCAGATCGTTTGTTAGACGTTTTGGACCTCATCCAAAAAGCCCCGCATTCCGACCTGTCGAACGGGTTCCTCGCGGACCGCGCAGGCATGAGCCTGGAACGTTTCATCCGGGCCTTTCGCCAGCATACCGGACAAACCCCTGCCGCCTACGTCATCGCCACCCGTCTCCGCCTTGCCGGGCAGGCCCTGGTGCTGACGGACAAAACCGTGGACGAGATCGCCGTGGAGCACGGGTTCCCCAACCGCCATTACTTCACCCGCATGTTCACCCGCCAGCTCGGTTGCGGCCCGGCGGAGTTTCGCGCGCGACAACATCGACGGCGCGGGAGGTGAATAGCTGGACTTTCGCCCGACTCTACTTCGCTTTCAGCAGATCGAACACGGTGACCATGCCTAACAAATGATGTTCCGCATCAACCACCACGGCCTTGCTCACACCGGTGCGCATGAGGGTCTGCACGAGTTCCGGAACGGGCATGTCCGAGCGGACGCAGAAGGGCGTGGTCAGAGGTAAATCCTGGAGCTGGTCGCGGGCGGTGAGGCCGTGATTTTTCAGCCAGTCATAGGCGATGCTGCGGCGCAGAAGGCCGATGACTTTGCCCGCCTCGTCGGTGACGGGGTAGGTGCTGTGGGGGTGTGCCTGAAACTCCGCCACGGCGTCCTGCACGGTCTGCGTGGTCAGGAGGGAGGCAATGTTTTTCGTCATCACATCTGAGGCGGTGGACTGGCGTGTGGCCTCGGGGATGGCGTTGACGGTTTGTTGGATCTCCTCGGGCAGATGGTATTGCTGGGCCGTGCTGCGGAAGAGGCTGTCCAAGGAGCCGATGCTTTTGACCAGGGTCTTGAAGGTGCTGCCGTCAATGGCCACGAGTTCGGTGGATTCCTTGGCTGTGGCGTCAAAGCGCCAGATGCCATCGCCTAACAATGCACGTTCGCCAAAATGCTCGCCCGCGACGGCGGACTTGACGATTTGCCCCTGGGCATCGGTGATCTCCACACAGCCTTTTTTCACGGCATAGAGGGACTGCGCGGGCTCGCCGGAGCGGAAGAGGGAGTCGCCTGTCTCCAAGTGCATCTCACCCAGTGGGGAGGAAAAGCTGGGGGTGAGCAGATTGATATCGCGGGGGAAGAACATCTCAAAGGTCCACTCCGTCATCACGCGCAGTTTGCGGTCTAAACCGGGCAGCTTCATGAGGTAAACGGTGCGCCACATGAACCAGGCCAGCAACCCGGAAAAGCGCAGCCCCAGAACCATGGCCACGGCCTTGCGGTGACCGATGGTGGCCAGCTCGCCCAGGCCGGTGAACTTGAAGGGCTTCAGCGGTTTCTTGTGCAGACTGGCCACGATGTTATCGCCAATCAAGGCCCCCTGGCGCATGGCGAACTGGGCGGTCTCCGGGCACATGCCGCCATCGGCTTTGGGGAAGGCGGCGCAATCCCCGGCGGACCAGACTTTATCCAGCCCCTTCACCTGGCCGGTGGCCTCCACGACCAGCTTGCCGCGCTCCAAAGGCACCACACCCGATTCACCCAGGGCCTTGATAAGCGGGTGCGGGGCATTGCCCACGGTGCAAACGACGAGGTTGGTGGTGATGGTGCTGCCATCATTGAGCTGCACGGTGCGGGCGGTGACAGCCCGCACACGTTTGTTGAAGACGAGGTTCACGCCCATTTTCTCCAGGCACTCGCGGGTGTAGTCGCCCAGCCTTGGCCCCAACATGCCGAGCAAACGTTCTCCGCTATGCACCAGGGTCACGGTGGGTTCGTCCTCGCGAATGTTGTCATAATAACGCTGCACGCCGACGATGAGATCCTGGATCTGGCCTGCGGTTTCCACCCCGGAATAACCACCGCCGACGACGACAAAGGAGAGCATCTCCTTGCGCTGCTGATGCTTGGTGATCAAGTTCGCCTCCTCCATGCGGCTGATGATGGCCGCGCGCAGTTTCATGGCATCACCGACGGTGCGCATGAGGTAAGCATGCTCGGACATGCCGGGGATGCGGCTGAGGTCCACACCTGCACCCGGGGCCAGCATGAGGTGATCAAAGGTGACGGTGACGGCGGGAGTGAAACGTCCGCCATTCAGGGTCAACACCCGGCTTTCCATGTCCAGGTTGGTGACCTCTCCCTTCAGCACATCGGCGGCCTCGCAGATGGTGCGGATGGGATTGACGACGTGCTGCGGGGAAAGCGAGCCGCCGACCACCTCCGGCAGCATCGGCTGAAAGACCATGTGGTTCTCGCTGGCGATGACACCGACCCGCATTGTCTTCTCCCCGCGCAATCGTTTCAGCACCTGCTGGGCACAATACACGCCCGCAAAGCCTCCGCCGATGATGGCAATGTCAAAGTGTCGGGAGGGTGTCTCAAGCATGGTGGTCAGTGGTTGCGCACTGCCGCAGCGCACGCAGCGGGCCAGGATTCGGGGAAAGTGGACTCACCCGCCAATGCACTGTGAACAAACCGCCTCAAAACAGCTCTGCCTGCCCACTGACCGGCGGCACGAGGCCGAGTTTTCGATAGGCCGCCGGCATGGCGACACGACCACGCGGGGTGCGTTTCACAAAGCCCTGCATGACCAGATACGGCTCATGCACATCCTCCAGAGTTGAGGCGTCTTCACTGACGGACACGGCGATGCTGTTCAGGCCCACAGGACCGCCTTCGAACTTGTGGATCAGGGCCTCCAGGAAGCGTTTGTCCATTTCATCCAGGCCGGTTTCATCGATGTCCCGCATGGTCAGGGCCTGGCTGGCGACGGCTTCGGTGATGACGCCCTGGCTTTTCACCTGGGCATAGTCGCGAACCCAGCGCAGCAGGTGGTTGGCGATGCGCGGCGTGCCCCGTGAGCGGCGGGCGATCTCGATGGCTCCCTCCGGCTCCATCTCCACCTTCATCAGCCGGGCGCTGCGCAGGAGGATGTGCTGCAGCTCCTCCGTGGTGTAGTAATCCAGGCGGTTCGGAATGCCAAAGCGGCTGCGCATGGGGGCCGTCAACATGCCCGCGCGGGTGGTGGCCCCGACGAGCGTGAAAGGCGGCAGGTCGATGCGAATGGTGCGCGCCTTGGGCCCCTGGTCGATGATGATGTCCAGCCGGAAGTCCTCGATGGCCGGATACAGGTATTCCTCGATGCTGGGGTGCAGGCGGTGGATCTCGTCGATGAAAAGGATGTCGCGTTCCTGGAGGTTCGTCAGGATGCCCGCCAGATCCCCTGCCCTCTCGATCTGCGGTCCGCTGGTGGTGTGCAGGCGAGAGCCGACCGCGCTGGCGATGAGGTTGGCCAGGGTCGTCTTGCCCAGTCCAGGAGGTCCACAGAGCAGGGCGTGGTCCAGCGGCTCATTGCGCATCTTCGCCGCCTCCACCATGACCAGGAGGTTTTCCTTCACCTTCGTCTGCCCATGGAATTCATCAAAGTCTGCGGGACGCAGAGCCAGGTCAAAGGGCGAGTCGGCTTCGTTGAGGGCGGGATTCACAGGTGATCTCATCTCTGCCCTGATTCGTTTGAACAGTCAATCGTTACAGCTTGAACTTCTCGCACTGGCCCATGAAGGCGCGGGGGTTGTCCCAGGCGACGCGCTGGATCATCTCGGGGGTCCATCCGCGCTGGCGCATGGCCTGCATGGTCTTCGGCACGGCCAGGGGATCGCTGATGCCCCAGTCACAGGCGCTGTTCATCCAGATGCGCTCGGCCTGCCGGTGCTCCAGCATGTCGATGGCGCGGTTCGGGGTGCATTTGCTCTCCGGGTAAAGGGTGATGCCCGCCCAGAATCCATGGTCCAGCACATGATCAATCGTGTGCTCCTCGACATGGTCGATGATGACCCGCTCCGGATTGATCTTGGGGAAGTTCTTTAGCGCATCCACGATGAGGCGCGTGCCCTTCAGCTTGTCCTCCAGATGCGGCGTGTGGATCAGCACGAGTTGATCGTGATCCTGGGCCACCTGCACATGCTGCTCAAAGATGCGCAGCTCATTGCGGCTGTTTTTGTTCAGGCCGATCTCGCCGATGCCCAGCACGCCGGGTTTGTCCAAAAACTGTGGGATCAGCGCGATGACCTCCTCCGCCAGTTTGACGTCCTCAGCCTCCTTCGGATTGATGCACAACCAGCAGTAATGCTGGATGCCAAACCTGGCCGCACGCCTCGGTTCATACTCCGTGATCTGGCGAAAATAATCGTAAAACCCGTCCGCCGAGGCGCGGTCAAATCCGGCCCAGAAAGCTGGCTCGCAAATCGCCTGGCAACCGGCGATGGCCATGCGCTCATAGTCATCCGTGGTGCGGCTGACCATGTGACCGTGGGGTTCGATGTAATTCATGGGAGAGGTGGGGAAGTTTGCAGTGGTTTTAAACAATGGCAAACCATCGCCAACCACGGCCAACAATAGCAAACTTCATTTTTTATGCGCGCCGATCGCGCCCTGCATGGTGGCCTTTTCGATAGGCTCGCCGCCGGGATCGCTGAAGGTGAGCAAGACCTCCCTGGCACGGGTCGGCTCGTCCAGTGAGAGACGGGCGATGGCCTCCTTCAGCGCCTGCACGCGAAAGTCCCCCTCCTGCCCGGCCTTTTGAACGCGGTCCAGGAAAGCAGCAAGGTCGATGAGCTTGCTACGCGCGTCCATGAACCCGAGGTCCACGAGGTTCACAGAGGTTGGAGGTGTCCAGGTTGGCATGGGACCAGATTAGACCGCGTTTGAAAACTGGCAAGGGGGTTGGGGTGAGGGAGTCACTCGGAACCTGCCATGCCCGCCTCCCGCTCCTGACGCCGAAAGACCTCCATCTCCTGTCTCAAGGGCTCCCAATAGAGTCGGTCCCTGGCCTGCTCCGCGCGGACTTCGGCATCCAAGGCCGCACGCAGTAGATCCATCTCACCGGCAAAGGCATGAGTCAAAAGCGGACGCTGCACCAGAAGAGCCCCGGCTTCTGCGGGGAAGCGGTGGCAGAGGTCTGCTATCAACTCCGGTGTTCTCGACTCCAACAGCCAAAACTCAATCCACTCGGCGGTTGGTGATTCCACATTCTCGCGGCAATGGATCGCGACAAGCAGTTCAATGACGGGCCAGTCTTTGCTTCGTTGAGTTTTTTTTGCGCGGACCAAGTCTGGGACACTTAGCAGATGATATTCGGCACCTGAATCATCGCCAAAAGTTGTTCGCCTTTCCCACAAGGCCTCAAATCCGGCGACCTCCCGCATCTTTGTCATGACATCCACGCGCAGTCCTTCGACTCCCGATGCCTGACAACGAAAATGAACCGCATGTCCGCGATCAAGGACGGCTGAATCAAACCGAGGAATCGCAATTCTTTCCGCCTTCAGCTCGGCCAAAGCCAAGTGGAGGCGCTTGTAGTTTGCATCATCGGCCAGCAGGACAAAATCAACATCTTTGCTAACTTGCGCCGCGCCGTAAAAGACGCAGGCCTGCCCTCCCATGAGCAGCGCCTGGACGCCATGCTTCTGGATCGTCAAAAGGACTTGTCGGATCGGGGTCGGGATCAAGGCTACCTCCCATGGCTAAGTATTGAGCGAAGAGCTCCTCGCTGCGCCGGAAACGCTCCAGAGGGGTGAGGTTCACCCACTCCTTCCATTCGTCCGGCAGTTGCTCGTAAGTCATCGCGCCGACAGCGTAACACCGGATGGCATGAGAGCAAGCAGGCGACGGGTGGAAACCGGCGACTGGATCTAAGAAACTCCGCTTCACCACGCTATACATGAGTCCGACCCAACCACCATGCGCGCTTGTTTTCTCTTTCTGCCGTTCCTTGCCTTCCTCCATCCGGCCTCCGGCCAGCTCCCGCCGGAGGTGATCAAAGCGCAGCGGGTGAAGATCCTGGAGGGAGTCCAAAGTTTGCCGAAGACGGGAGCGCCAGGCCCGGTGGCCATCTGGGGAAACCTCGCCTTTCCGGTCCTCGCCGCCGCGAGCGGACGTGATGCCAATGAACTGGCCGTGGCAGCCGCCGCCGGTTATGGCAGGGGGCGCATCATTCTCTTTGGCCACAACAGCTACCTGGACGGAAAAGCGGGCGGTGATCATGCCAAGCTCCTGCAAAACTGCATCCGATGGACGGGCAACAAGGAGAAGCCGCGCGTCGGCCTCCGAAACGTCAATGCGGGGGACTTGCTGGGTAGCCAGGGCTTCAAGTCCGAGTCCTTCACGGAGATCAATGAGAAGACACTGCGTGATTATGACGTGATTCTGGTCAATGCGCAGGGCCTCACGGACAAGGCCGAGGGGGAAAGGATCGCCGAGTGGGTCAAAAGCGGCGGCGGACTGATCGCGGGCATGACGGGCTGGGCCTTTGACCAGACGAGTGGGGGCAAGGACCTCGCAGTGTCTCACGGCCTAAACCAGGCGCTGATGAATGCCGGGGTGGCCTTCACGGACCTGAGCGGTTTTGACCAAACAAGCTCCTTTGAAGCCCGCGCGGATCTGCCGGTGCTGATGAACGCCTCCGAAGCCATCAAGGCCATCAAGAAGCAGGGAGGCGGGAAGACCCTCACGCCGGAGGAGGTGAAGCAGGCCTCGATCGCCATCCAGGTGGCCCTGACCGCCCAGCCGCCGGACCGCAGCAACCTGCGCGATGCCGTCACGGCCGCCCTGGGCAGTCCGGGCACAGCGGGGCCGGTCCCGACCAAGGCGGCGCCGCTGACGGAGGAGCAGCACGCCGCTGAACGCATTCGGTTAGGCATGGAGACACGGGTGCTGCGGCTGGCCACGGGCGGCAAAGTGGCGGCGCATCCGGCGCATGAGTCCTTCCCAGGCAGGGCACCTGCCAATGCCCCGCGCATCACGGCAGAGGTGCCCGTGGCCCCGGCCATCCCCGGCTGGACCAGCACCGGGCTGTATGCGGCGGCGGGGGAGACCATCATCGTCACCGTGCCCGCCGCCATCGCGGACAAGGGCTACGCCGTGCGCATCGGCTGCCACACGGACACGCTATATCACCTGGACACCTGGTCGCGTGCGCCGGACATCGTGAAGTCCACGCCCATCACTGCACCCGTCACCCAGGCGGCCAGCGCCTTTGGCGGACTCATTTACATTGAGGTTCCCACCCGTGCCGCTGGTCACGAATCCTTCAGCGCAAGCATCCGGGGCGGAATATCAGCACCACACTTTATGTTAGGCCGGGATGACGACGCCCAATGGAACAGCGAGATCAAGAACCGCCCCGCGCCCTGGGCCGAACTGGCCTGTGACAAGATGATCCTCAGCGTGCCCACGGAGGTGGCCCGCACCGTCACCACACCCACCCTGCTGATGAATTTCTGGAAACGCGTCGTCGAGGCCCAGGACGACATCAGCAATCAAACCGCCGAGCGCAAACGCCCGGAACGCATGGTGGCGGATGTTCAAATCAGTGCCGGTTTCATGCACAGCGGCTACCCGATCATGCTTCACGTGCCCGAGGCGCTGGAGATGGTCACCTTCAACCGCATCAAATTCCCCGGCTGGGGGTATCACCATGAGATCGGGCATAACCATCAGCGTGATGACTTCACCTTTGAAGGCACGGGCGAAGTCACCAACAACGTCCTGGGCATGTATGTGTATGAGGCGGTGCTGAAAAAAGACTGGCTGATCGGCCACCCCGAGATCTCACCGGAACGGCGGAAGGAGAACCTGAAAATGCTCAAACGCACCTCCGACAAATGGGAACTTTGGAAGAGCGATCCCTTCCTGGCCCTGCATACCTACATCCAGCTCGTGCAGGCCTTTGGCTGGGAAAGCTGGCGCGCCTACCTGCACAGCTTTGCCGACCCTGAGCATGGCCCCGCACCGAAGAATGATGATGAAAAGCGCGATCAGTTTCTGGTGCGCTACTCCAAGATCACCAACCGCAATCTCGGCCCCTTTTTCGACGCCTGGGGCATCCCTGTCAGCGCCGAGGCCAAAGCTGAAGTGAGCCAACTGGAAGCCTGGATGCCGAAGGAGATGTGAGAATCCGCCTTTCATAAGCAGAACAGACCAACGGATCATTTGCGATGCCTTCGCTCATGTGAAAGGCTGTCAGCCCCCACCGACCCTGACGCCTCGCTTTGATCCGTTACCCCGCCGACCTCCCCATCACCGCCCGCCGCGAGGACATCCTGGCGGCCCTTCGTTCCAGCCAGGTCATGATTTTGGCGGGTGAGACAGGCTCGGGCAAAACGACGCAGCTCCCCAAGATGTGCCTGGAGGTGCTAGGGGATTCGCCGGGCGTGATCGGCTGCACTCAACCGCGACGCGTGGCCGCCATGAGTGTGTCCAAACGAGTGGCCGAGGAACTGGACGTGCAATGGGGCCGCGAGGTGGGCTGCAAGATGCGGTTCAGCGATGACACCAGCCGTGAGACCCGCGTGAAGTTCATGACGGACGGGATTCTCCTGGCCGAAATCCAGAGCGATCCGCTGCTGCGTCACTACTCCATCCTGATTCTTGACGAGGCGCATGAACGGTCGCTGAACATTGACTTTTTGTTAGGCTATCTCAAAAGCCTGCTGGAGAAACGCCCGGACCTGAAACTGGTCGTCACCTCGGCCACCATCGATACTGAAGCCTTCAGCGCCCACTTTGGCGGTGCGCCGATCATCGAGGTTTCGGGCCGTCTTTACCCCGTGGACATTCGCTACCAGCCAGTCGCTGAGGATGATGAAGACTCCGGTTACATTGATGCCGCCATCGCCGCAGTGGAGCAGGTGCTGCTGGAAACGACCGACGGTGACGTGCTCGTCTTCATGCCAACCGAGCGCGACATCCGGGATACCCGTGACGCGCTGGATGGCCGCCTGGGGCGTGGCATGGAGGTGCTGGCATTGTTTGGCCGCATGGCCTCGCACGAGCAGCAGCGCGTGTTTTCTCCAGGGGCGAAAAGGCGCGTCATCATCGCCACCAACGTGGCAGAAACCTCCATCACCCTGCCCCGCATCCGCTACGTGGTGGACACGGGCCTGGCACGCATGAGCCGCTACAATCCCCGCACCCGCACCAAGCGTCTGCCGGTCGAGGCCATCAGCCAGAGCAGTGCCAACCAGCGCGCCGGTCGTGCCGGTCGTTTGCAGGATGGCGTGTGCATCCGGCTGTATGACGAGGAGGACTTTAACAAACGCCCCCGGTTTACCCAGCCGGAGATCCAGAGGTCGAACCTAGCCGAGGTGATTCTGCGAATGAAAGCCTTTCGGTTAGGCGAGATCGAGACCTTCCCCTTCATCAATCCGCCCGTCAACGCCTCCATCCGCGCCGGGTATGATCTGTTGCATGAGCTGGGTGCTTTGGGTGAAACCCATGAGATGACCGCCACCGGTCGTGAACTGGCGAACCTGCCCCTCGATCCCACGTTGGGCCGCATGTTGCTGCAGGCGCGTGAGGAAGGCTGCCTGGAGGACATGCTGATCATCGCCGCAGGCTTGAGCATCCCGGACCCGCGTGAACGCCCGGAGGACAAGCGCGAGCAGGCCCAGGCCGCGCACAAACACTTCGCCTCGCCCGAATCGGATTTCCTCAGCCTGCTGAAGATCTGGCAGCAAGGCCCTGATGCCGAGTCCGGCGGCGGCAAGAACCAGCTCCGCAAATACTGCAAATCCTACTTCCTCAGCTTCACCCGCATGACGGAGTGGCGGGACGTGTGGCAGCAGTTGCGGGACACGTTTCGGGAGGATCGGAAGGCGCAGAGCAAGCCACCAGCCCCTCCCCCTAACCCTCTCCCCGCAACCGGGGCGAGGGGACCAGAGTCTTCCTCCCTCTCCCTTGGGGAGAGGGCCGGGGTGAGGGATGCCAAGGTCGATGCAAATCAAATCCACCAGCAAGCCCTGCATCGCTGCATCCTCGCAGGCCACCTGGGCCACATCGCCACACGCCTGGAGCGCAATCAATACAAGGCGGCGGGCAATCGCGAGGTGATGGTCTTTCCGGGATCGAACCTCTATGAACGCCGTGAAAAACAGGGGGGCAAACCAGGCCAGGAAAAGACACGCCAGCCGCTCTGGATCGTGGCCGGAGAGATTGTCCAGACTTCGCAGCTCTTTGCCCGCAGCATTGCCCGCATCGATCCGCAATGGGCCGCCGAACTGGGCGCGCATCTGGTCGAGCGCCGCTACAGCGAACCGCACTGGAGCGCCAAGGCCGGACGTGTGCTAGTCACCGAGCGCCTGCTGCTACATGGCCTGGAGGTGAAGCGTCAGCCGATCGATTTTGGCAAGATCGATCCCGTGGCCGCCACGCAGCTTTTCATCCGTGGGGCCTTGCTGGAGGGCACGACGAATCTGCCCCATCGCTTCTTCCAGCATAACCAAAAGTTGCGTGACCGCCTGGAGACGACTCTGACCCGCGTGAGAAGCAGCCGCGTGTATGCCATTGAGGAGCACCTATTTGAATATTACCGCGCCCGGATTCAGGACATCTCGTCCGTGCATGATCTGAATAAGCTGGTGAATGCCCGCATCCGTGAAGAACCCGGCTTCCTTTGTGCCCGCGAAGAGGATCTGACCGGTGGCGAGGACCTGTCCTGTGACCTGGAGATGTTCCCAGATGCTGCCTCTCTGGGCAACAGTGTGCTGCCCATCAGCTACGCCTACAAACCCGGCCAGGAAGACGATGGCGTGACCGTGCAGGTGCCTCTGCCCATGGCGGAGCATCTGACCAGCGGCCAGGTGCTGTGGATGGTGCCTGGACTGCGTGAGGAGCAGATCACGACTCTGCTGCGGGCACTGCCCAAGGCCGTGCGCCGCGAACTGATTCCCCTGGAGGCGAAGGCACGGGAGATCGCCCGTGACTTCGATCCCGGTCGCCTGGACTTCCATGAAGCGCTGGCTGAGTTTCTCCGTCAGCGTTACCGCCTGGACGTCAAAGCCGCCGACTGGAATGCGCAAACGCTGCCGGATTACCTGCAACCCCGCGTGGAAGTGATGGGCCAGGGCAACAAGACCGTGATGACCAGCCGCGATGTGGACAGCATCCGCGAGACCATGCGCAAGCAGGAGCGCAAGTCCGATGCCTGGGACATCACGGCGAAACGCTTCGAAGACTATGCCCTCTCCACTTGGTCCTTTGGCGATGTGCCGGAGACGTTGTTAATCGAGACGATCAACGGCGTCCCCGTGCTTGGGCATCCCGGCCTCATGCTGCGGGATGACGAGGTGGACCTACGGCTTTTCAAGACCCCCGAGGAAGCCCGCAAACACACCCCGGCGGCCATTCGAAAACTGGCTGAAAATTTGTTAGGCAAGGACATCGCCTGGCTGCACAAGGAACTGCGCGTGCTGGACGTTAAAGCCGCCGCGCCGCAGACCCTCAACTTCCAAAGCGGTCTCGCCGCCCTGGGTTCCACACCTGTGGCCACCGCTGCCGTCGAGAACAAAGCCACCGCCGCATGCGACCACCTCCTGGCCCATGCCCTGCGCCTGGAGCCGCTGCATCCGCTGACCCAGAAACGCTTCATCGAGATGTGCGAGCGTGTCCGCCGCGACCTCCCGGCCCTGACGCATCGGTTGCGCGATCTTTTGAAGCAAACGGAAGAGCTTAGGCAAAAGATCCTCGCCTTTCCGAAACGCTACACCGGCCTTGAGCAGGACCTGGCCCGCCTACTGCCACCCAACCTTTTATCTGTCACCCCTCACTCGCAGCTTCAGCACCTGCCACGCTATTTGAAGGCCATCCTTATGCGGGCCGAACGGGCCGCCAACAACCCCGCCAAGGACCTGGAAAAAGCCGCCTGCATCAGCGACTTCAACGGCTGGGAGCAGGAGGTGAAGGACAGCAACCGCGAGGCCTTCCGCTGGCTGTTTGAAGAGTATCGCGTGTCCATCTTTGCCCAGGAGCTGGGCACTGCGCAACCGGTGAGCGTGAAGCGCCTGGAGGCACTGATGGGGTAGCTTTGGTGTCCAGGCTTTAGCCGCATCAGAAAGCTTGGTTTCAAACATCGCCTAAAGGCTAGACACCAACTAGGCCAGTAACTCCGTCACCACGCGGGCGGCGGGATTTTCAACGAGGACTTGCTCGGTGCCGTTGCGTTTGTAGCTAAGCTTCTTGGGATTCAGGCCAAAAAGGTGCAGAAGGGTGGCATGGTAGTCATAATGATTGACCACCTTGTCCACGGCGTGATGACCGAATTCATCCGTCGCCCCATGCGCATAACCAGCTTTGAAACCACCGCCGGCCACCCACATGCTGAAGCCGTAGGTGTTGTGGTCGCGACCCACGGTCGCCCGTCCTTTGGCACCCGCGCGATTCTGGATCACGGGCAGGCGGCCCATCTCACCGCCCCAGTGGACGACGGTGGAGTCTAACAAACCGCGTTGTTTCAAATCCAGCACCAGGGCGGCGGCGGGCTGATCCACTTGCTCGCAGGCTTTGGGCAGGCCGGTGAGGATGCTGGCATGGTGATCCCAGGTTTGATTACCGGTGAAGATGGAGACGAAGCGCACCCCGCGCTCCACCAGACGACGGGCGATCAGGCAGCGTTTCCCAAACTCCTCCGTAGCCGGTTTGTCAATGCCGTAGAGCTTCTTGGTGGCCTCGCTTTCATGCGTGATGTCGAGCGCTTCCTTAGCGGCGGTTTGCATCCGCGCCGCCAGTTCAAAACTCTGGATGCGTGCCTCCAGATCACTCTCGCCAGGCCGTGCGTCGGCATGCTCGCGATTGAGGCGCTGGACGAAGTTCAGGTAACGCGACTGAGCCTCACCCTTGAGGGACATGGGCGGGTCGAGATTGAGGATGCGCGGCTCCTTGGACCGCACGACGGTGCCCTGATAAACCGAGGGCAGCCAACCGTTGCTGAAGTTGTCCACTCCTAGCACGGGCAGGCCACGCGGATCGGTCAGGGCCACATAGGCGGGCAGGTCCTGGTTGTCACTGCCCAGGCCATAGGTGATCCAGCTCCCTAGCGTGGGACGCCCGCCAACGATCTGACCATTGAGCAGTGCGTAGATGGACTGGCCGTGATTGTTCACGCCCGTGTGCATGGAGCGGATCAGCGTCATCTCATCGGCGATGCTGCCCATGTAGGGGATGAGGTCGCTCATCTCGATGCCGCTTTCACCGCGCGGTTTGAACTTCCATTGTGGCCCCATCACCTCGCGGCTGGCCCCGGCGGCATCGTCATACTTGATCTCCCCTGGGAAGTCCTTGCCGTCCAGTTTCATCAACTCAGGCTTCGGCTCGAACATATCAATGTGGCTCGGCCCGCCCTGCATGAACATGGAGATCATCGCCTTTGCCTGGCCAAACCCATGCGCAGGTTTAGGCGTCAGGTCAAAGTGCTGCGGTGCTCCACCGGCCAGTGCGGGATTCGCCAGCAATCCCTCCCTTTGCAAAAGAGACGCGAGGGCAATGCCGCCAATGCCATAAGCCGTGCGACCCAGAAGGGCACGGCGGCTGAGGGGCGAGGAAGGGAGCGTGACGCACATGAGGCTACTACGCCGCAAGTCGGGCGGGTGTTTCGCACCGATGCGCCACAGTGTGAGCGAAACTCATTTCTTCGCCTGCCAGCCATAGCTGACATAACGATCTTCGAAGCGCCCCTCAGGATAACAGGTGACTCTGACAAAGCCCTCCGGATTTCCCTGCACCGGCCCCTTCCACCACAGGCCGCAAACAGCACCGCCTTGCAGATAAGTCACCTGATCGAACTGTATTCGCTCCGAGATATGTCCGTGCCCGCTGAGGACAAGCTTCAGGTTATACCCTGCGAACATTTTCCGGAATTCATGAACATTGCCGACAAGGGCCTTTCCGCCAATGTTGATCTTCGGCCCCAGCAGCACCTGATGCCAGACGCTGTAAAAAGGGATGTGCGTGACGATGATGATCGGGGTCTGTTTACCTGTCTTTTCCAGATCAACCTGCAACCAAGCCAACTGCTCATCATCGATCCAGCCTTTGTATTCCAGATCCGACTCCTGACCGATGCTGTCGAGGATGATGAAATGCCAGCCCCCATGATCAAAGCTCTGGTAAGTCCGGCCCTGATTGTATCGATCCGCAAAGAGCTTTTTACCATAGTCTGCCTCTCCCGGCTTCACGATGGCTTTTTGGGACCAGCCGCAGACGTCATGATTGCCGATGGTGTGATAAACCGGTGACTGCAACCGCTTCGTCGCTTCATCCCAAAGATGCCATTGCTCATGCACACGATCCGGCCCCATCTCCAGCGCATCCATGATGAGATCCCCACCGGTGATTATGAAGGCGGGCTTGATTTCATTGACCTTGTCAAAACAGCGATTTACCCCCTCCACGGCACCGAGTTCCGGCTGAATGTGCGGATCGGTAAGAAAGACGAATTCAAACGGAACCGCCGCAGATTGTGCCGATCCGATCACGGCAGCGGACGACGCCAAAGGTGCTAACAGAGATGAGCTGAGCAAACGCCTGCGAGTGAAGGATGGACCAGACATACAGGCTTGAAAATAAGATCGGAGTGTTGCCTTGCCAACTCCCAAACAAAACGGGCCGAAGGTTTCCCTCCGGCCCGTTGAGATGATGGAATGTTTAACTGGGCTTATTCAGCACCGGCGGTTTCAATCGGCTTGCCGCCTTCTTTGAAGCAATACAGGTGGGTGTTCGTGGCCACATACAGGCAGCCATTGGCGGCGACGAGGCCACCGAACAGGGGCGATGGGAACTCGACGGTGTTGAGTTCCTTCAGCTCCTTGCCCTCGGCCAGGATGAAGAGTTCACCTTCTTCGTTGCCGATATACACCTTGCCGTCCACGACGAGGGGGCTGGCCCAGATGTGGCCTTTGGTGTCGAACTTCCAGTATTCCTTGCCGGTCTTCGCATCCAGGCAGAACAGGCGGCCGGTGTAGTCCGGGATGTAGATCAGGCCGTCCTTGATGGCTGCGGTGGAGATGGAACGCTCGATGCCCTTGAAGGTCCAGACGGCCTTGCCGGAGATGTCACCGGTCAGCTTGGGGTCGATGCAGCTCAGCATGCCCACGCCTTCACCGTGCTCAGGGTCCTGGCCGATGGCGACGTAGATGAGGCCGTCATAGACCACGGGGGTGGCGATGATCTCGCTCGGGCCGTCGTATTCCACATACTTGATCGGCTCGCCCGCATCGTTTTTGCGATACTCGGGCGGGTTGGCATCGTAGCGCCAGTATTCCTTGAGGATGTCGAAGTCGTCCTTCTTCTCCGTCTCAGGAGCCATGGAGTAAACCCAGCCGTCACCGGCGGCGAAGATGATTTGAGGTTTGCCATTCACCTCCGTGTAGGTCGGGCTGGACCAGGAGCAGTGCAGCACGCGCTCAGAAGCAACATGGTCCATCTCACCCAGCAGGGTGCCTTTTTCAGCGTCCAGCATGATGAAGCTGGGGGACTGCGGGGAGGGGATGTTCGTGTGCGTCCAGTCCACGCCGTTGCAGGTCGGAACGAAGACTTTGCCGTCCACGACCAAGGGATAACCGGCGGTGGCGTTGTGCTGGAACACGCCCAGTTCCTTATACATGTCATACACCCAGATGATGTCGGCATCCTGAGCACCGGGCTCGACCGGGGTCAGTTTGCCATCTTTGTCAGGGGCGGCCATGAAGGCGGCCTCTTCCTTCATGCCATCGTTGCCGTTGGCCATGCCTTCGACGTCGAGACAGATGATCTGGCAGCGGTTGCCAGGAACGTAGGCGCGGTTGCCGACGATGGTCGGGCTGGCGCAGATGCCCAGGTATTCCCAGTCATTGACCTTGCCGCTGCCCATTTTTGGGGACACGAGCTGCCAGAGGAATTTGCCGGTCTTTTCCTCAAAGCACATCACGATGCCACGGTCACCGACGTTCTTCGCATCACGCGGGGATTCGTTGTTGGTGCCGATGTAAACCTTACCATCCGCGATGATCGGCGTGCCATAGGTCTGTGAACCAAGCTTGGCCACCCAGAGAGCGTTCTTCGTGGTGCTCATCTCGATGTCCTCGGCACCCGGGCCTTTGTTGGCCTCTTCGGCATTGGGACGGAGACGCCCGGCAATTTTCGGCGCCGCCTTCGGGCCGTATTTGGTGCCGGGGCTGAGTTCCACAGGCATGTTCTTTTCAGCAGAGACCATGTTGCGGGTCTTGCCGCCGCCCCATTCGGCCCAATCGGCTGCCTGGAGTGTGGTGGCACCGAGAAGTGCCAGGAGGAGGGTGGTTTTTAGCTTCATGTGAAATGGGTAAGCAGTAGGAGTTAACGTTTGATCAGGCGATCATATTCACTGTGATGACCGATCCAGAACCAAACGTAGCCTGAATCATCTTCGACAGCGATGGCGCGGTAGTGATCACCAACCCGCGCCGACCAAAAGCGCCCCACCTTCTTGAAGTGGAGCGATGGGTGTCGCGGGTTTTGTTTGAGAAGGTCATAATTTTGGTCCGCCAGAATCTGAATATTGCGAGGCAGTTGTTCATAAAATCCCCAAAATTTCGGACTGGCACGGTGCTTCATAAATCCGTGCATCGTCCGGCTTTGAGATCGGCCAGCGCTTCATCGGCCAGGGCGTCCAGGCGTCCAGCCTCGACATCCTCTTCAAGCTGACGGTCCCACCGGTCTGCATCAAAGGTGATAAACCAGTCGCGAAACGATCCCAGTTCATCCTTGGAAAGCCCGGAAACGGCTTTTTCGATATCCGGGAGAGTGGCCATGGATGAAGCGGAGGTCATAGAGTGACAGGCGGTGCGCTTAATTCTACAAAAACGAACTCGGAATGCCAGCTTCGATTACTTGTTCGGAGTGATGCTCAAATTGTCCATGAACACGCGCTTCTGGTTCATCTGGCTGAAACCGAAGATGCCGGGGCTGCCCTGTTTATGGGCTTTTGGCACCTTGGCCTCGACAGTCCAGGCTTCAGGCTCGGCCTCGCCTTTCGGCCAGACTTTGCCGCGCACGACACCGCTGCCGTCTTCATTGACGTCCACACGGGTCTTCAGGGTATACCAGGTGTTGGCAGAGACTTTGAAGTTGCCCTCGACCTTCAGACGCTCGGGGTTGGAGCTGACTTCCAGCTTGTTGGCATTGCCGCGCAGGCAGATGAGATAGCGCTGGTTGATGAAGCCGATGTCGGACTTCAGACGGGCGCTGCCCTCGGTCAGGACGTCGGCCTGCATGGTGTAGTTGGACAGATTTGAAGGGGCCACAAAGACGGTGCCACGCTGGAAAAGCAGGCGGTCAAAGGTCTTGGCGAATACCTTGTTTCCTTCCAGTTCACGCACGTCGAACTTGAAGCGCGCGCCGATCCACGGCAGCGGCGGATAGGCGAACTTCACGCCTTCGGTCGGCTGGTCTTCGTTCAGCGTGTAGCCTTCGAAGTCTTCGGTCATCGGCAGGCCCTTCAGCGCACGGCCACGGATCGTGCCCGTGAGACCGTCGGCACTGGTGGCCTTGAAGGCACCGGCGCTTTCCTTGGCATCGGCGGCGACGACGAGTTCGCCCGCTTCGTTGAACTTCGCGTCCATCGTGGCTTTCACGCGGGCGGTCGGCGGGATGAAGGACTCCCATTTCACACCCTTCACATTTTCATCCACCACAAAGCCGTTGGCATCCAGGCTGCGGATGCGGAAGGCCTGCTTGCCGCCATTCATGATGACGACTTCCGCCGGGATGATCTGGAGGGCGGTCGCCTTGCCCGCCTTGGGGATTTCCGCCACCGGGGCTTCATCCACCTTGATGCCGCTGTTCGGAATCGGGAAGCTGTAGAACTTCTCCGTGGTGGTCAGGTAAAGAACACCATCACAAACGGAAGGCGCGCCCAGGCACTGACCTTCCACCTGGATCTCCTGCACGATCTCAGCGTCTTTTTCGCCGGGCTTCACCACCACCAGCTTGCCTTCCATCATCGGGCAATACAGCAGGCCGTCCACATACAGAGGGGACGAGTGCAGGTTGGCGTTGCTGAGCTTCTTTTTCCACAGCAGTTCGCCGGTCTCGGCGTTGATGCAGTTGAGTTCACCGCCATCGGTGAGCTGATACACCATGTCACCGACCACCACGGGGGAGCTGCTGGTGGCACCCAGCGGCAGACGCCAGAGTTCGGCACCTTCCAGCACGGTGCTTTCAGGACCAGGGGCGGCTGCGAGTTTCTCCGGCAGCTTGATGGCGATCATGCGGCCTTTGTCAGAGCTGTCGATGTTTTCATCCGCATGGATGGCGATGAGTTTGTTGCCCTTGTGCAGCGCCACGGAGGCATTTACCCCGTTTTTGCTGATCGGCATCTTCCAGTAGGCGGCACCATTGCGGGTGTTCACACAAACGACGTGACCGCAGCCTGTGGTGAAATAGGCAACGCGTTTGCCATCGCGGGTCTCGATGACCGGGGTCGAAAAGGCGCTGTCCACCGGCGGGACGATGCCCGGACGGGACCACCAGACCAGCTCACCGGTCTTTTTGTCGAAGCCATAGATGCGGTCGGCAGCAGGACCGTCGGCACCCCAGTTTGAAAAGATGAAGTGGGTCATCACGATGTCCCCCTCGATGACCGGGCTGCCCACACGGGCGTTCGGGAAGGTCAGGCGACCGTAATCCTCCATCAGCGGGATCTCAAAGACCTTCGTGCCGTCCATCTCATAGCAGACAAACACGCCCGCATTGCTGCAAAGGTAGATGCGCTTCGTCTCCGGGTCCACGGTGGGGGCACCGATGGAGTAGCGGTTGTAGATCGAGTCGCTCAGGTAATCCGGGATCTCGATCTCCCAGATCTTCTTGCCGGTCTTGGCGTCGAGAACGGTGAGCAGTTCCACCAGATCGGTGGTTTCACCGCGATAGCCCCAGAGGATGACCTTGTCCTCAAAGATGACCGGCGTGCCACGACCACGGGCGTCATAGGTCCAGGCCGGAGCATCGGGCAATTTGCCAGCGTTGGTGTAATGCTCAAGGCTCACGCCGGCTTGCAGCGGGCCTCGCCAGTTGGTCCAGTCATTGGCCTGAAGGGAAAGAGTCAGCAGAGACGCAGCGAATGCGGTCCACGAGGCAGTGCGTTTAAAGCGATGGGTAACCATGTGATGAAAATCCTGGCTGGGGGTGGGCGACCAAGGTCAGCAGGTCCGACACTTCTTCAATCAGTTTCGCTGAATGCTTCAGAGTCGATCATTTCGCCGAACGTGGGGCAAACGGATGAACGAGTTCGTGATGAGGCATCTTTCCAGACTCACAAGAAGGAGAAAAAGAGTCAGATTTTGCTTGAGCTTATTGCACTTATTCACATGAACAGTTCTTTGTGCACAATGCTGTCAAGGCACTTTCTTCTAAAATTATCAGAGTTTTAGAGGAAAAGCCCGATCTCAATTATGAGAATTCATCCCGTTTTTGCAAAAAACAACCCCGTGGGTTGACTCGGGGGATAAAACTTTTTAACCTCCAGACGTCTGTTGAGGTTAATCCTGGCAGGCACACGATGTTGCAGCTATTCCTCAGCTAAGACTTTCGTGCCAACGATCCTCACTGTTGTTGGTTGCTGGATCGCCAAAGAAACAGACCCTCCGGCTTCGCTGCCGGGGGGTCTCTTCGTTCATAGAGATCATGATAAAACGGAGAGCCTCTGATGAAGTCTCCAATCATCTCTCATTCAGACATGGATCTCCGCATCAGGATAAAGCCGCGCCAGGGTGCATGAGAGACAGTCATTGACCAATGGCAGCGCAGACTTCGACAAGGCAGACGGCATCGCGCCCTTCTCCACACCTTCCTTCCAGAGGCGATCGACACCGTCGCTATGTTCTTCCAGCACTTGCTCGACGATCTCATTCCAATGCGCAGGCTCCGCGCTCTCCTTCCATTCACCGCGACCACGACCAAAATGTGCAACGGCCAGATACGTCAGCATGGCCAGGCGCACCTGCTCACGAAAGTGCTCGCGCGACCAATGCAGACGCTGATCACCACCCCGCACGAGATTGTAACTGCGGATCAAAGCATAAGCCCCCAGACCCGCCGCCAAACCACCGAACAAAGCGCCGCCGCCGAACGTCATGCCGCCCATCTTTAGGTCGGCGATCAAGCCGCCCATTGCGCCACCGGCCACACTGCCCACCACGCTCCAGATCGCCTCTGGCACCATCTGCGGTGTGTGAAAATGATCCTTGGCCAAGGCACCCATCGCACGCGCAGCCTCCCCCTCCAGACCATGCAGACGGATCAGCGCATTCGTTGTCGCCGTGATACGGTCGGCCAGTTGAGTGGCCAGTCTCTCGCGGGCCTCCTGATACTCCTTGTTTAAATCCGTGCGGCCAATGCCCACGCGCTCCAGCAGAGTCTCCCCGCGCACCTCCACCCCGTCCAGCACCGCCGCCGTCAGCAACTCTGAAAGGATGCGGCCCGACTGGCGAAACACATCCACATTGCGCTGATGCCAGGCACGCTTCAGATGCTTGAACGGTTCCGCTTTTTGGGGAGATAACAAAGGTGCCAGGGACTCCATGAGTGTGTCCTCCTGCACCCAGCAGCGGGCAAAGGCATCCAGGCGCAGCACATCGCGGACAAAGGCGTAACCTTTAAGATGTTCGCGCCAAGAGGTGAGCTCGGCCTCCGCCTCTCCGGGCTCGCCCGTCGGTCCGGTTTGATTCAGCAACACCAGCACCGGCTTGCCGATCCAGCCCAGGATCTCCATCTCCGGCGCGATGTAAGCCGCCACCTCCGGCGGCTCCGTTGCATTGACGAGGTAAAGGACCACGTCCGCATCATCGCGCACGTTTTTCAGCGCCTGCTGACCGCACCATAGAGGCTTATCCGTCAGGCGATCCCAGGTCTGGGTGAGAAACCAGATCACCGGATTGCTCTCCCGCTTCAGCCTTTTCAAAAGCCGGGCGCTGTCGCCAAAGCCCGGCGTGTCCCATAGGCGGAGCAGACGCGCATCCTCCTCCAGCAGTGTGTATGACTCATTGAAAAGCGTCACATGCGCCGCATCCCGCACCTCCCCCACATCCCGGCGCAGCAGCGTGCGGGCGAGCGTCGTCTTCCCCGCATTCGTGTGGGAGATCAGACTGAGGGTGACAATATCCGAGGCGGGCGGTGTGATGCCTGGTGGGGGTGGCATGGTTTTCAGGAAGCACTTGAAACCATACGACCACCTTCGCAACCCAAGTGATGAGTTCTTTTTTGGGAACCACGGATTTAATCAGGGAGTTCAAAACATTGATTCGCCATGAATCAGAACCCTCCTTCTCGATAAACAAGGTTCCAAGGATTTTGAATCTTTTCATCCATGGTTCCAAATGCCGCCGGATCATTGGCGCGAATACCCTAACCAATAATGGTTTCATAAAACCCAAACTTGGAACATCTGCCCGCCTTCTTAGATTGTTCATTGTGGCAAGGAAGTTGCTTGAGACAGATGATGTTAGCCTTCAAGACTGATACTCAAACTCCAGTATTAAGCCCATGAATGAAATGCTCTATCTCAGCCGCTCTTTTATCGAATTCGGTCCGTTCACGACCGCCGAAATGCTGAGCTTCAGCACTCGTGCGATTTTACAGGATAGTGATTATGTCCGGCTCGAAGGCTCGGAGGATTGGCTTCCTGTAAATGATTGGATCGCATCCGTGCCTCCGCCTCCCGTTGCGGCTCCGGCTCCAGCACCGAAAGCTAAAAAGGCGGCCAAAAAAGCGGTGGCCAAGAAGGCCCCTGCGAAAAAAGCTCCAGCGAAGAAGGCGGCCAAGAAAAGCGCCTGATCCCTGGACATTCCGATTATCTTCTTGCTGCCCGGAGACGTGCCCCGCTAAAACCAGCGGCGCATGTCTTTTCTCTCCCGCGACGCCACCATCGCCGGGCCGGGTTTCTCCCGCTGGCTCGTCCCCCCTGCCGCCATCGCGGTGCACATGTGCATCGGGCAGGTCTATGGCTTCAGTGTCTTTAAAAAACCGCTGGCCAGGATCGTTGGCATTACCGAATCCACGCCTGTGGATTGGACGGAGGCGGATGTCGGCGTGGCTTACTCCATCGCTCTGGCGCTGCTGGGACTTTCGGCGGCGGTGTTTGGCAAATGGGTGGAGCGCAGTGGTCCACGTAAGACCATGCTGGCCAGCATGATCTGCTTTTGCAGCGGGCTGGTGCTAGCCGCGCTTTCGGTCAAATTTCACCAGCTCTGGCTGCTGTATGCGGGCTATGGACTGATCGGCGGCATCGGCCTGGGGCTGGGTTACATCGCCCCGGTTTCCACCCTCATGAAATGGTTCCCGGACCGCCCTGGCATGGCCACGGGCATGGCGATCATGGGCTTCGGCGGCGGGGCTCTCATCGGTGGGCCGCTGGCGGAGGAGCTGATGAAACACTTCGCCACGGCCACCTCAGTCGGTGCCTTTGAGGCGATGCTGATCATGGCCGGACTCTATGCCGTGGCGATGACCTTTGGGGCCGTGATCGTGCGCGTGCCGCCTGCCGATTGGAAACCCGAGGGCTGGGTGCCTAAAACGCAAACGGCCAAGCTGGTGACCAACGCCAATGTCTCCGTGGACACCGCATGGAAGACTCCGCAGTTCTGGATGCTCTGGGTCGTCCTGTGCATGAACGTCAGCGCGGGCATCGGCATTCTGGGACAGGCCTCGCCCATGATTCAGGACATGTTCAAGGTGACGCCCGCTGCCGCTGCCGGTTACGTGGGCCTGCTGTCCCTGTGCAATCTGGGCGGACGTTTCTTCTGGTCCTCCATCTCCGACCTCACCGGTCGCAAGGGCATCTACTGCGTCTATTTCATCCTGGGAGCCGCGCTTTACATGAGCGTCCCCTGGACCCAGGGCCGGGGCAGCGTGACGCTGTTCGTCGTCGCCACCGGTCTGATCCTGACCATGTATGGCGGTGGGTTCGCCACCATCCCGGCCTATCTGCGGGATCTCTTCGGCAGTTATCAAGTCGGGGCCATCCATGGCCGTCTCATCACCGCCTGGTCTATGGCCGCAATCATCGGTCCGCAGCTCGTGGACCGCCTGTCCGTGGCCAACAAAAAGACCATGCCCCCGGAGCAGGCCTACAACTCGATCTTTTATCTCATGGTCGCGCTGCTAACCGTGGGACTCATCGCGAACCTGCTGGTGCGGCCGGTGGATGCGATGCACCATGTAAAATCCGCCGCCTGAATTCCCGCCATGAAAGCTGTCCTCATCTGGCTCGTCGTCATCCTCCCTCTTGCCTGGGGTGTGACCCAGTCTGTGAAAAAATCCCTGCCGCTCTTTGGCATCGAGGCCAAGGCGAAGTGATGTGGGCACTCTTATGTGACCTATAGGTCCTATGGGACGCATAGGGCACATAGCTTCCATTAGCGGAACAGGCAGCGCATCACTCCTCTTGCCGCCTCGCAAGATCGCGTCCATCATTCGCGCCCTTTGCACCATGTCCGCTCCGCATCTCCAGCCAGACCTGACCACCTTCCGCACGCTCGCGCAGAAGGGCAACCTTGTGCCGGTGGTGGCGGAACTGACGGCGGATTATGAAACGCCCCTCTCCGCTTTCCAAAAGATCCACGATGGTCGTTGCGGGTTCCTTTTGGAATCGGCGGAGCTCACCCAGCACTCGGGCCGTTACAGCCTGCTGGGCAGCTCTCCGCGCATGATCTTCACCGCCCGGGGTAAGGAGATCGAGATCGAGGAACGCGGCAAGACCCGCACCTTCACCACCACGACCGATCCGCTGGACGAGCTGAAGAAGCTCATGGCCCCCTTTCAGCCGCTGGAGTCGCACCCCATCCCGGTCTTCCACGGCGGGGCTGTTGGTTACCTGGGCTATGACATGGTGCGTTTCTTTGAGCCCACGCTTTCCCCGGCCCCGAAGGATGAACTGGGCCTGCCGGAGATGGTTTACATGATCACAGACACGGTGGTCATCTTTGACCACCGCACGCGCAAGATGTCCCTGGTGGCCAATGTCCACACGGATGAGCACACGGACCTGGACACCGCCTATGCCTGGGCGCAGGATCAGATCGCCATGCTGATGGACAAGCTCGCGCAGCCCCTGGCCGTGAAGCCGCTGCAAACCATCGCCCCGGTGACCCATGAGCAGATGCCCGCACCCGTCAGCAACACCACACAGGCCGAGTATGAAGACATGGTGCTGACGATGAAGGAATACATCGGTGCCGGGGACATCTTCCAGGGCGTGCCCTCGCAGCGTTTCGAGACCGATTACACCGGCACGCCGATGGATCTCTACCGCGCCCTGCGGCATGTGAATCCCTCGCCGTATATGTTCTGCCTCCAGTTTCCACAGGGCTTCTCCCTGGTCGGCAGCTCCCCGGAGGTGCATGTGAAATGCCTGGACGGTCGCATCGACATCCGCCCCATCGCCGGCACGCGCTGGAGGGGTAAAACCCGCGATGAAGACGATGCGCTGGCCGATGAACTGCTCAACGATCCCAAAGAACGCGCCGAGCACATCATGCTCGTGGATCTGGCCCGCAACGATGTGGGGCGCGTCGCTGAATACGGCACCGTGAAGGTCAGCGACCTCATGATCATCGAGCGTTACAGCCACGTCATGCACATCGTCAGCAACGTGGACGGCCGTCTCCGTGAAGACAAAGACGCCTATGATGTCATGCGCGCCACCTTCCCCGCCGGCACCGTCAGCGGCAGCCCGAAGGTGCGGGCCATGGAGATCATCAACGAGGTCGAAAAAAGCAAACGCTGCGCTTATGCCGGTGCTGTGGGTTACTTTGGTTTCGATGGCAACCTGGACTCCTGCATCGCCCTGCGCACCTGCGTGTTGAAGGACGGCAAAGCCTATGTGCAGGCGGGAGCCGGAGTCGTCGCCGACTCCAACCCGACCAGCGAATACCAGGAGACCGTGAACAAAGCCACCGGCATGCTCCGAGCCATCGAATGGGCCCGGCAGCTCGGGGCGTAAGACATTGACGCTCAACGCTTTGGGGAAATAGCAAGGCTTCGCTCAACGCTTAGTATTATAGCTTATTAATTTTATATTCAATGATCAAAAACTAGGACTTTTAATCAATCTGACAATTTTGCCCTATCGAAAGACAAGAAAGAATCTATCTTTTTTGCTACATTGAGTCACAGAATTGTTCGAAGAAAAAAGATGCAATGTGGTATGCAAGTTGCATGATTGCAGAGCTATGCCCCCCTTTTTTCGTCCATACCCAGTTTGGATCTTATTAATTTTGACGCTTGTTCTCTACTTACCTGGAATAAGTCAGATACCCTTGACCGACCGAGATGAGCCACGATTCGCTCAAGCCACTGTAGAGATGATGGAGAAAGGAAGTTGGTCCGTTCCTTATTTCAATAACGAATATCGTTTTGACAAACCTCCACTGACTTACTGGTGGATGCGCTTACACTATATACTCGGCGGCAAGTCTGAGTTGACGGCTCGTCTGCACAGTGTGGTGGCCGTGTGGCTGACAGCTTGGATCATTTCAGGGATCGGCACCCGATTGCATAATCGTCGCACGGGCTTGATCGCAGGGGTGGTCTGGCTGACCACTTTGCAGGTTCTGGTGCATGGACGGCTGTGCGTGGCCGATATGCCGCTGCTGCTGTTCCTGACCCTGGCGGCACGGGCGCTGCTGGAGTTGCTTTGGCTGGGCACGGACAAACGCTGGGGCCTGTGGTTTTGGGTGCTGTATCTCTCGCTCGGGCTTGGTTTCCTGGCCAAGGGCCCGCTGGCATTGCTGGTGCCTGCCCTGGCGGTGGTTCTTTCCCGCTGGATCGGGCGGACACCCCTGCCCTGGGCACGTCTGCAACTCTTCCCCGGTCTGGCATTCACTTTGTTGATTGTCGCAGCCTGGGGCATCCCCGCACTGGTGGAGACTCACGGCCTGTTTTGGAAAGTGGGCATGGGCGAGCATGTGGTGAAACGTGGCACGGAGGTGCTCAACGGCCGGGCTTTCCTCCCGCTCATCTATTACCCGCTGACCTCCGTGCTCAGCCTGTTTCCCTGGATCGGCGTGGCCTGGCCCGTGTGGCTTTATGCCAAAAGGCATTGGGACTCGGGCACGATTTTTCTGCTCGGCTGGCTGGCCGCGCCTTATGTGATCTTTTCCTTCTACGCCACCCAGTTGCCACATTATGTCATGCCCGCCTTCCCCGCAGCCGCACTTTTGGTGGCTCGCTGGCTGGCTTCCATCCAGCATCAGGACGTATTTACGCCGAAGTTCATGCAGGTGCTGTGCAGTTTTTGGGGGTTACTTGGGGCGGGGCTGGTTGTTTTCTCCCAGGTGCTTCCGCCCAATGCTGTCTCCCACATCATCATCTGGTTGGGCGTCTTACTGATCATTCTGGCCATTATTGGCTACTTCGCCACGCGCATCATCGTTTACCCGCGCCCTATGACCGGAATCATGGTCATGCTGTTATCGTTTGGCCTTACAGTCGAGCAACTGGGCTGGACCCTGCGTGAGACGAACGCCACTTTAAAGGTGGCCGTGGGCACCCGTTACCTTCCATCCACGACGGCCTACCTCGGCTGGGATTACACAGAGCCTAGCCTGGTCTTTTATACCGGGCATCCCTGGGAGTTCACCGGCAAGACGGAAAAGGTGATCCAGTTTCTCCAACAAAATCCCCAGGCCCTGGTGACCGCGCTGGAGCGTGAATGGACCCTGGGAGGTTGGTTCAAAGCCAAGTTTGCAGGCACTCCGCCCGAGACACCGACGCGGGATCAAAGTGAAAAAGTGATGGCCGTCCAGAAGCGTTTCCCGCAGCTCCAATCACGCTTTGCCCAAGGCATCAATATTGCGCGCATGAGCTGGGTGGAGGTGCGGGTGATGGAGCAGCGGCCAGAGTCCGTGAACGCCGACCTGCGCTGAGGGCGGCGTATTTTTGCAAACGCAGGCCCCGGTGCCGCCGCATCCGCCGCGCCAGCAGCCCCAGGGGGATGCCAAACACGGAAGCGATGGACATGGACAAAAGAATGTCCGTGGGGTGATGCGCATTGTTTTGCATCCGCGACCAGGCAACGCCACCGGCGACCAGCATCAGCGGCACTCCCGCAGGGGGGAAAGCCACCGCCACAGGGATGCTGCCGCCGAAGGCGGTGGCCGTATGTCCGCTGGGGCAGGAATGAAGCTGCGCCTGCAAAGTCGGGCCATAAAAACCCGGCGCCATCTTGGCCGAGGGACGCGCCCGGCCCAGGGTCGCCCGGCACAGATTGGCCGTGCCGCCTGTGAAAGTCGTGCCCAGCAGGGACGCCACGACCACCAGCCGCATAAAGCGCGAGCGAAACAGCAGCGACATGGCGAACAGCCCGAGAAGCACCACCAGATTGAAACCCAAAAAATCACCCCAGTAGCTCAGCGCCTTGGCCGCCTGATACACTAGGCCCTTTTTGACCCGAAACTCCGCCATGGATGCCAGACAGGCCTGATCCCAAGGGCTGACCAGCCAGATGCAGCAGGCTACCGCCCCCGCCATACCCGCCAGCACCATGACGCGATGCCGCAGGATCATCCCGCCCATTTCCAGACTGAGCACCCGCGCATCCCGCCAAAGCTGAAGCACACGCCCCAGAGGCCGGACGACCAGATTGTATTGCAAAATCCGCCAAAGATGACGGCGATGTGTCGGCTGTTTGAGATGACCTAACGCGTGGGTAAGGGACCTGACCATGGGAGTTTGGTCTGGCATCTTGCACGGCGCATCCCGCCGCGCGAGCCGCAGAGGGAAACAAGATCGTCGCTTTGCCCGCGGACAGAGTGGGCCACCCCGGCTACTTGTTATAAGACAGGCACCGCACCCCGGATCTGATTCGCAATGGTCAGAAAGGCCATGGAGGCAGCGGAAGAGGTCACATCCTCCAGGGCAATCGGATGCCCCTCATCCCCGGCCTCGCGGGTCGCCATTTCAATCGGGATCTGACCCAGCAGCGGGACACCGAGACGCTTCGCCTCGTGCTCGCCGCCACCTTTGCCGAAGATGTGATAAATCTGCCCATCACTCGGGCAGAGGAAGTAGCTCATGTTCTCGACGATGCCCAGGATCGGCACATTCACCTTTTGGAACATGCCCACGGCCTTGCGCGCATCGATCAGCGCCACCTCCTGCGGCGTGGTCACGATCACCGCCCCATCCAGGGCCACGGTCTGCACGATGGTGAGCTGGATGTCGCCCGTGCCTGGAGGCAGGTCCAGGATCAGGTAGTCCAGGTTGTCCCAAGCGCACTGACGCAGAAACTGCTGCGTGTATTTCGTGGCGATGGGTCCGCGCACGATCACAGGCGCATCATCCTCCAGGAGGAAACCCATGCTCATGAGCTGCAGGCCGTATTTCTCGATCGGGATGATCTGCTGCTCGTCATTCTGATACGGGCGCTCATCTGTGCCGAACATGTGGGCGATGCTGGGGCCGTAAAGATCACAGTCGCACAGGCCCACCCGCGCACCTGTTTTTGCCAAAGCCACGGCCAGATTGGATGCGACAGTGCTCTTGCCCACGCCGCCTTTACCGGACCCCACGGCGATGACGCGCTTCACGCCCGGGATGGACGACTTCGGCAATTTGTCAGCCGAGCCCGCCACGGGATTCGGCGGCTCCTTGATGTCAAAGTTCAGCTTCACCTCTGTCACGCCCGGCAGCTTTTGGAGGACGTCTTGGGCCTGCTCATGAATCAAGCGCGGGATGTTCGGGTCACGCGTGGCGACAGAAATATCGACCGTGACCTTGCCCCCGTCGATGACGATGTCTTTGACGAGGCCAAAGGAAATGATGTCGCGGCTGAAACCAGGGTAGCGGACCTGGGCCAGCGCCTGGCGGATGTCGGAGTCGGTAGGCATGTTCGGGGTTGGGTTACGCTTTCGCTAGCGGAGTGGGGGCAAAACTCAAGCAGGGTTTCTCATCACCTAGGCAGACTCTTTTTTCTGCATCCGCCCCGACAGCACTGCCGTTTCCAAAAAACGACAATCAAAACTCCCAAGACCAGAGACGCAGATCGGCAACGGTCTGCGTCTCTTTGTTTCGTGGCCCGTAGCCGCGCTCACCAGAGCGTGGCCGACGCCGACCTCGCAGCCGCCCCAGACCATCGTCCTGACGAAGGCAGAAGTTGGGTTGCGGACGGGGGCGTCCGCACTCCGTCATAGCCACCACGGACCATCGTCTTGCGACGGCGGCTACATCCTCACACAAACAAATCGGGATACAGCTCCGTCGCCATGGCGCGGCTCATTCCCAGGATCTCCTTCGGGCAGCCGAGATGGCGGCACGCGTCGATGATGCTGCGGCATTCAGAGGCGTTCAGGCGGCGGATGGCGTGTTTCACTCGGGCGATTTGGCCGGTGGAGACGCTCAGTTCATCCAGGCCCAGGCCGATGAGCAGGGGCAGCACCTCCACATCCGAGGCCATTTCCCCGCAGATGCACACGCGGATGCCAGCACGCCGGGCGGCCTCCACCGTGAGTGCGATGAGGCGCAGCACCGCCGGGTGGGTGGAGCTGTAAAGGTCTGACACACGCTCGTTCAGGCGGTCCACGGCCAGGGTGTATTGCACCAGGTCGTTCGTGCCCAGGCTGAAGAAATCCACCTCGGCGGCGATCAGGTCTGCCGTCAGGGCGGCGCTGGGGATCTCGATCATCGCGCCGATTTCCACCTGCTGCGGCGGCGGGTAGCCTTCGGCGCTGAGTTCGCCCACGCATTCGGCCAGCAGTTCCTTGGCAGCCCGCACCTCGCCCACGTCACAGACCATGGGAAACATGATGCCGATGGGGCCATGCGCCGCCGCACGCAGCAGGGCGCGGAGCTGCCGTTTAAACATCTCCCGCCTGCCCAGGGAGACGCGGATGCCACGCCAGCCCAGGAAGGGATTCGGCTCCACCTCGGCATGCTGATCCACCTTGTCCCCGCCGATATCCAACGTGCGAAAAGTGACCTGACCGGGGGCGATGACTTTCACCGCGCGGATGTAATTTTCCGCCAGCCAATCCTCCGTGCCCTGAGGGTCCTCCAGATAGAGAAACTCGGTGCGAAACAGGCCCACATGAGCAGCACCGCTGTCCCGGATGTCGCCCATTTCCTCCACAAATTCCGCATTTGCACAGACCTGCACGGCAAACCCGTCCGTGGTGGTGGAGGGCTGATGTCGCGTCTCATGCAGGGCGTCCTCGCGCTTTTCCGCCTGCTGTTCGCGGGAGCGGTATTTCGAAAGCGTGGCCGGGGTGGGGTTCAGGATCAGGACGCCCTCATTGCCGTCCAAAAGCACCGGATCACCGGAATGCAGCTCATCCGAAATGCCATGCAGCCGCACCACGGCGGGCAGGCCCAGCGAGCGTGCGATGATGGCCGCGTGGGAGTTCCCGCTGCCGGTTTCGATGGCAAAGCCGAGCACCTTGCTGCGGTCGAGCTGCACCGTGTCCGAAGGCGTCAGGTCATGCGCCACGATGATGACCGGATCATCAAACATCGGGTGCTGCAAAAGCTCACCCCGCAGGTGCCGCATGACCCGGTGGGTGATGTCCTTGATGTCCAGGAAACGCTCGCGCAGATACGTGTCTGCCAGACCGCGCAGGGCGTCCATGTGCTTGCACATCAGGCGGTAATACACCGCATCCACACAGATCAACTTTTCCCGCACCGTCTTCTCCACATGCTTGCGGATGGACATGTCCTCCAGGATCAGCAGATGCGTGTCAAAGATGTCCGCCTCGGCGCTGCGCTCCTCCGTGGAGACCATCTCCTTGAGCTGCTCGATCTCCCCGTGCGTGGCATCGATCGCCGCACGCCAGCGGGCGAGTTCGTTTTCCACTTCCTCGGCGGTGATCGCCTCGGCATCCGGCTCGTCAAAGTCCTCTTTCAGCACATGCACCACGGCATGGGCCACGCCGGAGGAAACTGCCGTTCCCTGCCAAGCTTTCTCCTCTGTAAGCGCCTCCTGAGTCATCAGCTTTCAGATTGGCGGGTTCTCGGGCTTTTCGCAAATGAGAAACCGCCCTCAGGCCAACTCTTACCATGGAAGGGAGAAGGTTTTCACCGTGGACATGACCTTCATCGCCTCGATCACCCCCTCCTTGATGCCAAGGCCGCTGTCCTTGCCCCCGCCAAAAGGCGATAGCTCCAGCCGGTAACCAGGGATTTCATTCACATTTACCGTCCCTGCCCGGATGCATTTCACCGCTATGATGGCCGTTTCCAGATTCCGCGTGACCACAGAGGAACTCAAACCGCAGGCGGTGGCATTGGCCGGCTCCAGGGCATCCTCCAAATCCTTCACGGCAAAAAATCGGCGCGATGGGGCCAAAGCTTTCCTGCGTGGCAGGGTAAGTCGTGCGCAGCACCTGGCCCAAAATCGTTGGCTAAAGCTGCGCCTCTGCTGGGCACCATCTAATTAAGAAATGATTGAAAGGGGTAATGGCCACGACCAGATGCTACGGCTCGCGCATGGTGAAGATCTTCCGTGCCTGAGCATCCTGTCATGAAGGGCTTCCCCGCCGAGTGGCTGGCTACCATAGCCCTTGAATCCCGCAGGTTCACGCCTGTGGGATTTTTTATGTCACTACCAATTTTAAATGACAAGCATACTTGACATATGGAAAGCAAGCTTTGCATATGCGGCGCTATGTTTTCACCCACGAAATACCCGCTGAAAATGCTCCTGGCCCTCACCACCTACAGCCTGGGGCTCGTCGCCATGAACTGGCTCTACAATGACATCCTGCCCGGTAAATACTGGTTGGTGCTCCTGCCCGTCCTGCCCCTGCTCTACCTTGCCAAAGCCGTCCTCGGGGCCATCACGCAGATGGATGAGATGTGGCGGAAAATTCTCATGGAGGCCCTGGCCTTCTCCGGCATCGCCACCGGATTCACCTGCTTCAGCTACCTCTTCATCGGTGACATGGGCGGTGTGGAGTTCCGGGCGGAGTGGGCCTTCTATCTCATGTGGTTCTATTACGGCATCGGATCGTTCATCTCATCCAGGAGGTATCAGTGAAAAACCGCCTGCGGGACTACCGCGAGAAACATGGCTATTCGCAGGAGCAGTTGGGAAAGCTGCTGGAGGTCAGCCGCCAGACGATCAACTCCATCGAAAAGGAGCGCTATGATCCCAGCCTGCCCCTGGCCTTTAAAGTCGCCCGCCTGTTCCAGGTGAAGATCGAGGACATCTTCAGCGACGAGCCGTCCTGACATAAAAAAGCGGCGATGCCTCTTAGCATCGCCGCTCATCAATCAAGTCACACTTGCCGTTAGGCGGGCCGCGCCTCGAGGCGGGTGACCATCTCACGCACGTGAGAGGCCTTGGACTTGCGCGGCTTCAGGATGGCCAGGCTCTTTTCAAAGGAACCCCATTTCAGGATGCGGATGCTGACCTTGCGCACGCCCCAGAGATTCATGGAATAACTGGAAGGTTTGTAAAGATCGATCGTGCGTGTGCCGACCAGGGCGGAGCCGTAGTCATCCACGATGTAAAGGGCCTGGTCGCCTTCGATCTGGAAGACGGTGCCCACGGGATAGACGGACCAATCGGCAGCGGCGCTGCGGATTTGTCCATACTTCAGTGCGGTCCCCGATGCCGTGCGGGAGCCATACTTGATGTGATCCGCCTCGCTGTGGGTGTAGGCGGTGGTTCGGATACCGTGTAGGACCTGACCTGTTGTGCCTGCTGGCGTTGTGGCTTGGACTTTGACTTCGGTGGCGAAGGATTGAGCGCACAAGGCTGTCAGACAAAGAAGGGTGGTTCGTATCAAATCAATGGTTGGGTTGTTATGTCGCGCTTTGTTGGGTTGGTTGCCCGCGAAAGGGACGCGCATAGTGGCGGTTTGATCGCCCCTGTCAACCGGCTAATTTCCATAGCATCCACACTTAAAGTTGGGCCGTTTATGGATTTATAAATCCAAAAAATGACGAGGGTGGTTGTTCACAATGAACAACTTGTGGTTAATCCTTTCGGGCGCGATGCAGCTTCAGGCCGAAGTTTCCTTTTTCACGCCACAGCGCATACCAGCGCACATAACGCCCCTCATAACTGATGAAAGGCAGACGCAGATGTCCGCGCTCGATGACCGCCCAATTCCAGCCGCCCCCGCGCCGAAAGACCGCCCCAGGCTCTTTCCCGCGCCTAACAAACTCTTGATCATGAATGCCGATCACATAGAAGGTGAAGTTATGCAGCGGATTGCGTAGCTGCCAAAGCATCTCGCGCATGGACTGCCCCGGGCGATACCAGTCCGGCGGCACGGGATCATCCGCATTGCCGAACCACCAGACGGGATTCCACTTTTGCGTGCCACCCTTCGGTGGTTGGGCCGGATGATACACGACACCCGGTTTAGCCTCCGGTTTGACATGACGGGGCGAGACACAGCTCATCAAAGACAGTGCGCACAGGCATATCATGCCATGGAGCCAGACGCGTTTCATTATCGGTGTGCTTTTGGTTAGACCTGCCAGCTTTTCAGGAACTTCACAAAGAAGTCCACCCCGGCGGTGAGGTCCGCCGTGGCGATGTATTCATCTTTGGTGTGTGCCTGGGCAATGGTGCCGGGGCCGATGGCGACCGCCGGGGTGCCGCCTGCGGCCATGAAGGCGGCATCGCAGAACCAGGGTGCGCCGGTCAACGCGGAGCCACACTGCACGAGGCGCTGCACAAACGGGTTTTCCGCATCGGTATCCAGGGGGAAGGTCTCCGGCAGCGGCTCCACCCGAGCCCCGGCGTCGATCTTCCTAACAAACTCTGTCAAAACGGCCACCGCGCCGCCCGCGCGATTCAGGCCCGGCGTGGTGCGCATGTCCACACGCAGGGTGCAATGATCCGCGACGATGTTGGACCGTGTGCCGCCCCGGATCATGCCGAGATTGATGGTGCTATGGCCCAGCCATTCGTCCTCGCCCCCGGCACCCTTCAGCACTTGGCGAAAGTCCGTATCCAGCGCCTGCACGAGGGCGGCCATTTTGACGATGGCATTCACGCCCTTTTCCGGGATGGAGCCATGCACGGCCACGCCGGTGGTATGCACATCGGCCCAGAGACAACCCTTGTGTTTGTGCACGGTCTTCAGATCCGTCGGCTCGCCGATGATGGCAAAGTCATAAGGGCCATGCGTGCGGGCAAAGTGCTGAGACCCGAGCTGTGCGGACTCCTCCGACATGAAGCCGACAAAATGCACCTCCACAGGCAGGTGCGGGATGTCCGCGCGCAGTTCATGCAGTGCCCAGAGCATGGCGGCCATCGGCCCCTTGGTGTCGCTGGCCCCGCGTCCCCAGACACGCCCTTCTCTCAGTTCCCCGCTGAAGGGCTCGATTGTCATGCCGCCCACGCTGACGGTGTCGGTATGAGGGGCGAAAACGATGCGCGGTTTGGGCTTTCCATCCGCTGTGGGCAGGCTGGGGAAACGCCCGATGACATTGGGGCGATCCCGCTCCACTTCATCGAACTGCACCGCCGCGCCACTGGCCGCGAGGAAGTCACCCACAAAGGCGGCACAGGCGGCCTCCCCCGTTTGGTCACAGCCAGGATCACCGTCTGGATTCACCGAAGGGACGCGAACAAGGGCCTGGCAGAGTTCGATGACATTCGCGGGGTGAATTTTCATGCCCGGCATCAAGCCACAGAGAAAGGTGCGGATCAAGCCTGCGTACAGCGTTATTCCGTCACATAGGGAAGACGGGGCGAGCGGGGCAGGTTGCCCATTTGATAAAGCAATATTGGTTAGCGCAAAAAGACGGTGATTGCCTCCACACGCGGCTTTGCGGCGCGCAGTTTGGCATCGCCACTGGGGATCAGGCGGTCGCCGATGAGGGCGTCATCGAGCTCCGCGTCCCCGGTGTCAAAGCGGAGGCTGACCTTGGCCTCCAGCTTGCCGCCTTCAAAGTTGGCAAAACCGCCGTAGTCCCACCCGAAGCCGAGCACGCCAAAGGGGCCGCCGTTGATCTTTTCCACAGCCTCCACAGATAGGCCGAGCTTGAGGCCGTTTTGAAATTTCCAGGCTTTGCCGATGACATTGATATCCCAGATTTCTTTTTCATCGCCTTCCGGGTTGAAGATGATTTCCAGCTCTTTGTCCGTGCCTTCAAAGAGCTTGGCACCGGGCAGGGTCTCGCCCTCTCCGATGCCAATGTCCGCCGCTTTGACCTTGCCCGCACCCAGGAGGGTCTTGAGGCCAAAAAGGGTCATGCCTTTTTCAATCGGGCCGACGCGGATGCCGGGGATGATGGTGACATCCTCCAGGGGAATCTCCTCCGCCGGGAGAAGGGGCTGCAGGGCGAGGAGCAGGCAGAGGGTGAGAAGCGTGCGCATGGCCGGATCTTCCGCCTTTGAGCCGGGGCAGGTCAATCGCGAACACGGGGATTTCCGCGCCCTTTTTCACCCCGCACGGCCCCCAGGATGGACAGGGCGGAAAGGCGGGGTTAATAGCCCTTCGTATGAGTCAGGAAGCCGAAGACACCCTCCTCGAAGATGTGCGCGAGCGTGCGCCCTATGATGCTGCGGATTTGCTGGAAACTCTGCCGGAGGCGGATGGTGTGCGGGTGCTGGAGGCGCTGAATCCCATGGTGGCGCAGCAGGTGCTGCATGAGATGACGGATGCCCACCGCTGTGCCATCCTGGCGGCGGCCCCGATCGACAAAGCGCGGCAGTGGATGCGCAATCGGGAGTATCCTGAGGATTCCGTGGGCTGGCTGATGGAGCCTCCCGTAGCTGTCTTTCGCCCGTCCATGACGGTGAGTGGCACCATCGAGGCGCTGCGCAAGCTGACCAAACGCGCTTTCATCACTTATGGTTATGTCACCGATGAGGCCAACCGGCTGCTGGGCGTGCTGGTCTTTCGGGATCTGATGCTGGGCAGGCCAGAGGCGCTGCTTTCTGAGGTGATGTATCAAAACATCTTTGCCCTGCGCCCGGACATGGAGCTGACGGAGGCGATGAAACAGACGGTGAACCGGCACCTGCCCGTGTATCCTGTGTGCGATGAGCAGGGGCGGCTGCTGGGCCTGGTGCGGGGGCAGAACCTCTTTGAGGCCCGCGCCATCGAGATCAGTGCGCAGGCGGGAACGATGGTGGGGGTCAATGATGAGGAACGCCTCAGCACGCCCGTGCTGCACAGCCTGCGCTTTCGTCACCCCTGGTTGCAGATCAATCTGGTCACCGCCTTTTTGGCCGCCGGAGTCGTGGGTTACTTTGAGCACACGCTGGAGCGCATCGTCCTGCTGGCCGCGTTTTTGCCGGTGCTGGCGGGGCAATCCGGGAACACGGGCTGTCAAGCCCTGGCCGTGGCCTTGCGCGGGATGACCCTGGGGGATCTGAAGGCGGGGGATGAGCGCCGTCTGGTGATGAAGGAGGGCACCCTGGGCCTGCTGAACGGGATGCTGGTGGGCCTGAGCGCGGGCCTGGGCATGTTCTTTTACGCCCGGATGCAGGGCCATGCCGGGGCGCTGATGCTAGGCCTCGTGGTCTGGCTTTCCATGGTGGCCAGTTGCATCGTCAGCGGCCTGTGCGGGGCCCTGATCCCGCTGACCTTACGAAAGCTGGGTGCCGATCCCGCCACCGCCTCCAGTATTTTCCTCACCACCGCCACGGATGTGGTCAGCATGGGCGTATTCCTGGGGCTGGCGACGGTGCTGATCTGACGAAAGACCCGCCGTTTACGCCGCCGTGCCGGTGGTGGCGACTTCGTTGTTGGTTTTCTGATTGAGGGCGCTTTCCGGCAGGGCGGTGCCGTTCACATTGCCGCCGGGGCCGATGAGCTTGCGAAAGATCTTTTGCGGGAAGGACATGCCCTTTTCCTCCGTCTCCATTTGGGACAGGGCTTGGGACTTCGCCAGCTCCCACGCCGGGGCAAAGCCGGGGGCATTGATCAGCATGTGCTTTTCCGCACGGGCCATCACCTCCAGCTCACGCTGAAGCTTGTTTTCCGGCTTCTCATTGAGGCGGTTCACCTGGATGCGCAGGTGCTCGTTTTCCTGGGAAAGACGGGCGCGCTCTTTGTTCGTGTCCTGGAGCTGTTTGGCATCCAGTTCCAGCTTGTCACTGAGGTGGGACTTGTAGCGTTTGAACTCGCTCTTGGTCTTCCAGTGATTGAAATACGACATGACCAGAAACACGACGCCGAGGGCAAAGCCCATGACAAAGGTGTAAAGCGGGTTGGAAAAGAATTCGAGCATAGCGGAGGGTTTGGTTTGCGAAACGATAGACGAAAGCGGCGGTTTGTCGTTCAGATTATTCGGCACGACAGCCCCCGCAGCCCTTGCTTCACGCGGTCAGCTCCGCCACCGCCGCGTCCAGGGTCGCGATGTCCTTGATGGAAATCACCTTCACGCTCTTGTCGATTTTACCCATCAGACCGGCCAGGGTGGCATCCGGGCCGAGCTCGATGAAAAGCGTGTGTCCTTGGGCGATGAGGTGCTGCATGGACTCGACCCAGCGCACGCTGCCGGTGACCTGCGCGGTCAGCGTGGCGCGGATCTCCTCCGGCGTTTTCACGGCGCGCGCCTCAAAGTTGCACACCACGGGCACCTGCGGCGTGCCCACCGCAGCGGCGGCCAGGGCGACGGCCAATTGATCCTGCGCGCTCTTCATCAGGCGGCTGTGATAGGCACCGGCCACGGGAAGTGGGATGGCGCGCTTGATGCCTTTGTCCTTGGACTTCGCCGCTGCCGCCTCGATGCCCTCGACACTGCCGCTGAGCACGATCTGGCCGGGGGCATTCAGGTTGGCGACATCCACATCGCACTCCGCCGCCAGCTCGCGCACGGCACTTTCCTCCCCGCCGATCATGGCCAGCATGGCCCCGCGTGTGGCCTCGCAGGCCTGCTCCATGAAGCTGCCGCGCTGGAAAACGAGGTTCAGGCCTGTGGCAAAATCAAACGTGCCCGCCGCCGCATGAGCGGTGAATTCCCCCAGGGACAGCCCCGCCGTGGCCGTGATCTCCAGGCCCGGCACCTTCGCCTTCAGGACCTCCAGCAGGGCCAAACCATGGGCGTAAAGGGCGGGCTGACAGCGGCTGGTCTTCGTCAGGTCCTCCATCGGCCCCTCAAACATGACCTGGGACAGCGGGTAACCGATGGCCGCATCCGCCTGCTCCAAGAGCGAGCGCACAGCGGGGTAAACTTCCGCGAGATCTTTTCCCATGCCCACTTTTTGGGCTCCCTGACCGGCGAAGAGGAGGACGACTTGTTTTGGCATTGTTCAGTGTGGTGTTTTCAGCAGACGCAAGACAGCATGTTTAGAGCACTTTGAAAACATGTAAACGGAGACGTCGGGTTTCCGTGCGGGGGGGGCTGCTCGGCACTCAACATGCCGTCTCATACCAACCTGAAATTGAATGGTTAGAAGGATGTGTCTCATTGAGGTCGTTTGGGTCTGAGGCCCTATGTCGAGTGACGAATCACGGTCGTTTGAAAGAGGGCACCGTCACCCTCACCCAGCCTCCCTCAGGGAGAGGGGCGGTCGTCAGGTCTGCGATGCGGAAGGCTGAAAGGCGTCCTCCCTCGCCCCAGGAACTGGGGAGAGGGCTGGGGTGAGGGGACGGCGTCGAGTAACCAGCCGAGGTCGTTTGCAAGAACATCGTCTGCCAAAGCCCCACCCAGCGCTAAGACTGGTCATCTGTGGCACTCCAAATCCGGTTCAGGACGCCGTCCGTATTTGTCAGCATGTCATGGTTGGTGAAGCGCAGCAGACGGATGCCCGTTTCTGCAAAAAAGCGCTGCGGATGGCATCGCGTTTTTTCCCTTCGTCGCTGTTATGCTGCCCGCCATCTAGCTCGACCCCGAGCTTTAGCCGCGCGCAGTAAAAATCCAAAATGTAAGGATCCACCGGATGCTGACGGCGAAATTTGCGTCCGTTCATGCGGCGATCCCGCAGGCAGGCCCACATTAGGGACTCGGCATCGGTGGCAGTCTGCCGCAGAAGCCGGGCGAACTCGATCAACCCCAACCGATCCTGAGTGATTTCCTGCCGGATACGTTCGATGCGTGAGAGCATGAGCGGAAGCTTATCTCAAGCGGAGGCGGATCAAGGAAAAAAGCGCGGAGGATGGTGGGGCCGCTTTTCAGGGAGTGCTTGAAACGGCCTCGTTCGGAAAAGGGAACCTCCCCCTCACCCAGCCTCTCCCCGGTGGGGAGAGGGGTAGTCGTCAGGCCTGCCGCGCGAATGGTGAAAAGACCTCTTCCATTTCCCCAGCAACAGGGTTGAACAGCCGCATTCTCTGGCAAGGACGATGCTAGGCATCTTTGAGCTTCTGCCCAGGTATGCCTTTGATCTTCAGGTAGCTCGTCAGTGCTTCCAGAGAGACATCCGTGGGTTCCATGTGTTTAGAAGGTATGACCGCCCAATGCCCGTTCGTCAGTTCGATGAAAAGGATGGCACGCCAAAGATACCATTGATTCATGGCAGTCCAGCCAACACGCGACTCCACACCCCGGTCCGTTTCACAAAAACCCTCTTCGGTAATGACCATGGATATTCGCTGTGTTGCGCATTGAATTCCTCCATTCACGGCTGCTTTCCCAATGGCCCAATGCTGCTTGAGAATGGCAAACCAATTGGCCAGGATGATACAGGCAATCAAGACATACCCTGATATCAAGGCCACATAGATACCCAAAGCAAATCCCACATACCAGGGCAGATACTGCAACAAGTGCTCAGCACTGGTTTGATAAAAGCGTTGGCCAGAAACCAATTGGACGTGCGTCCGGTGAGACTCGGAATCCAGCACAAGCTTCAAGTGAAGGGGCAGGCCTAACAAGAATGCTGCTGCCTTGCTGCTCTCAGTTTCGGACGCTTCTGGGGCGGACGTCGCACCACAGTCCTTGCCGGTTATCTTCGGGTCTTCCGTAGGCAGGGTCTCTTGTTCCACAACCGCAGTCTAATTGAAGCCGGGCCGCTCACAACCTGAGTTTATTTGCCGTGATCCTCAGTCCACATACAGAAACTCGTTCGAGCTCATCAGCGCATGGCAGAGGGCGGTGAGGCCGAGCAGGGCGGGGTCGGCGTCCTTTTTCTCGGGGGTTCCGGCGACGTGTTCCAGCTTGGCGGGATGGGTCTTGTAGTGCTCGGTCTGGGCTTTGACGAAGTCCATGGCCTCAAGCTGGACAGACATGCTGGGGCTGCGGCCAAAGCTGAGCTGCCAGATGCGCTGGATCTGTTTTTCCAGGTCGGCCCCAGCTTCCTTCTGCACGCGCAGGGCAAAGTCCTGGGCGTGTTCGCGCATGTAGCCGTTGTTCATCAGCAGGAGACTCTGCGGACTGACGGTGGTGACGGGGCGGCTGGCGCAGTTCGCATCCGTCATGGCGGGGGCATCAAAGGTCGCGAACATCTCCAGCGGGGTGCTGCGACGGGCCTGCACGTAAATGCTGCGGCGGTATTCCTCGCCATTCATAGCCACATGCTTGCCGGTCTGGCGGCCTGCGGTATCGCGGGTGTCGATGCCGAGGATGATCTGGCCTTCCTCGCTGAAGGTGACCGGGACGGGCTGACCGCCTAACTTGGGATTCAACTTGCCGGACACGGCGAGGAAGGAGTCACGCAGGGTCTCGGCCTCCAGGCGCAGGACGTTCATGCGGCTGAGCAGGCGGTTGTCAGGATCGATGCGGTCGCGTTCGGCATCGCGGCGGGAAATCTGGCGGTAAGTGGTGCTGGTAAGGATAAGGCGATGCAGCTTTTTCAGGCTCCAGCCGCTGCTCATGAACTCAGCGGCCAGCCAGTCCAGCAATTCAGGATGGCTGGGCTTTTCGCCGAGCTGACCGAAGTCATCAGGCGTGTTGACGATGCCTTTGCCGAAGTGACGCTTCCACACCTGATTCACGATGACGCGGGCCAGCAGCGGATGTTTGCCATCGGTCAGAGATTGGGCAAAGGCGAGGCGACGTCCGGTGGTGGCGGCAGTGGCGGTTTTTTCAGGCACCTCCACGCTGCGCTGTCCGGCCAGGACGGTGAGGTCACCGGGCTTCACTTTTTCCTTCGGCTGTTCGATGTCACCGCGATGGAAAACATAAGTCGCGGGAATGAGCTCGGGCTTGAGAGGAGTTTCATCGAAGGCCTGGATGAATTCTTCCTTCGGCTTGGTGGCGCGCACGGCAGCGGCGTCTTCAGACATCTTTTTCAGGGTATCGGCGTGCTTCGTTTTGTAAGTGGTGTCGTAGAGATACAGCGAACCTGCGCTGAGCTTGGCCACACGCGGGTAGTTTTTCAGCAAAGCCAGTTGGGCCGGAGTGCGCTTCTTCACGTCGGCGCGATAAGCAGCGCGCAGGGCCTCGCGATCCTTTTCTTCGGCCTTGGCCAGTTCCTTTTCCAGCACCTCGGTGATGAATTCCTCGGTCTTGGCCAGACGGGCGGCATCGAGTTTCTTTGCCTCCACCTCGATCTTATCCCCGACGGCGCGTTCTTCATCCGTCAAAAGGGAGACGAGGCGGCCATTGGGCGCCTTCCATTTGCTGGTGTTAAAGCCGGGCTCAAACACGGCCCGCAGACGATAATAATCTGCCTGGGTGATGGGGTCATAACGATGATCGTGACACTGCGCACAGCCGATGGTCAGGCCGTAAAAAGCGGTGCTGACGATCTTAATCGTATCAGCAATCGTGGCGTTCTGGGCCACCTTGTCATTCATGGCCCCGGTGCCATCGGCGGCCATACGCAGGAAACCTGTGGCGGTGATTTTTTCAATGGCATCGGCGCTGAGGTTCTTGTGCGGCTGCGGCACCATTTCATCGCCGGCCAATTGCTCGCGCACGAACTGGTCGAAGGGCTTGTCCTTGTTCAGGGACTGGATGACGTAGTCGCGATACTTGTAGGCCCACTTGCGCTCCAGATCCTTGTCCGTGTAGCCGTCACTGTCCGCATAACCGGCGATGTCCAGCCAATGACGGCCCCAGCGTTCGCCATAGGCGGGACTGGCCAGCAGGCGCGTGATGGCGGCATCGTAGGCCTGGTGTTTGCCACGGGTGGCGGCGGTGACAAAGGCGTCCACTTCCTCCGGCGTCGGCGGCAAACCGGTGAGGTCAAAGGTGAGGCGGCGGATCAGGGTGACGGGATCAGCCTCGGGGGAAAAGGAAAGTTGGTTAGGCGCAAGCTTCTCCGCCACAAAGGCATCGATGGCGTTGGTGATCGCGGCTTTGACGGCGGGCACCTTCGGCTGTTTGATCGGCTGGATGGACCACCAGGCGCGTTCTTCATCCGTAAAGGCATGTTCCGGCCCCAAGGTCTGCGGTTCAGCGCGTGCGGTCTTGGCCCCTTGGGCAATCCATTGTTCAATGAGAGCGATTTCCTTGTCCTTCAGCTTGGCCTTGCCCTTCGGCATCTCGCCTTCCTTCACCATCTTCAGCAGGTGGCTTTCCGCCGCCTTGCCGGGCACGATGGCCGGGCCTTCGTCACCGCCTTTGAGAATGAACCGGGCCAGGCGCACATCCAGGCCACCCTTGGTTTCACCCTCTTCGCCATGGCAATGAAAACACTGCGCCTTCAGGATGGGGCGGATGTGTTTCTCAAAGGTCACAGGCTCAGCCGCACCGTGAGCCCATGGGGCCAGGGCGATGATGTGGAAAACGAGATGACGGAGGTGCATAAGGGGTGACCGCATCCAATACGGTCCCCGGACACCGGTTTCTTGCCCGCGTCTCCAGTTGGTCACTTTTGGATGTTTTTTCAGCCTAAAAGCGCCACCAGCTTCTCCTTGATCGCATTCACCGAGAAAGGCTTTTGGATGAAGGAGGTGGGGCCGCCGTCATTCATCAGCTCCGTCGCTTGCTGGGAGGAATAACCGCTCATGATGATGATGGGCAGGTGGGGCATGCGCTCGCGCACGATTTTGTAAACCTCGCGCCCGTCCAGGTTCGGCATGGTGAGGTCCAGCAGGACGACGCGGTAATCCACGGCCTGACGCAGGATCTTTTCCAGCCCGCGCATGCCATCCTCTGCCAGCTCCACCTGAAAGCCGAGGTGACTGAGCACGGCGTGTCCTGCGGCGCGGATGGTGACCTCATCATCCACGATGAGGGCGTAACCGGAGCCGAGCCAGTTGGAGGATTCCACATCCTGGGTAACGACGGTCTCCGTCGTCGCGGTGGAGGCGGGCAGGTAAATGCGAAAGGTCGTGCCCGCCCCGGCGATGCTTTCCACCGAAAGATCCCCGCCATGCGTGCGGACGATGCCGATGACCGCCGCCAGCCCCAGACCGCGCCCGGTGAACTTGGTGGTGAAGAAAGGGTCGAAGATGCGGGCGAGCACCTCCGGCGGCATGCCCGAGCCGGTGTCCTTCACCTCGATCATGATGTAGTCCCCCTCAGCCAGGGAGACACCGCCCCGGCAATGCATCAGCTTGGCACGCTCCACATGCTGATAGCGGGTCTTCAGCTTGATCTTACCGGGCATGTCCTGGAGGGATTCGGAGGCATTGATGACCAAGTTCATGATCACCTGCTGGAGCTGGCTGCGGTCACCGCTCATGGCGGGAATGCTTTCCCCCAAGTCCAGGGTCAGCAGCGTCTTCTTGCTGATGGCCGTGGTGAGCAGTTGCACCGTGTCGCGGGTCAGGTCATTGAGGTTGATTTCCTCAATGCAGATCGCGCCCTGCCCGGCATAGGCCAGCATCTGATTGCAGAGCTGGGCCGCGCGCTCTGCCGCCGCCTGGATGTCGATGAGGCTGCGCATGGCGCGGGATTCCTTTTCCACAAAGGTCTTGGCCAGGGAGGCGTTCATGGTCACCACGGTCAGCAGATTGTTAAAATCATGCGCGATGCCTGCGGCCAGCACGCCCAGGCTTTCCAGGCGCTGGGTCTCCTGCATCTTCGTCTCCAGGCGGCGGCGCTCCTCCTCCAGTTGGCGGCTGTGCGTGCAATCCCGAAAGACGACGACACACCCGGTGATCACCCCCTCGTCATCGCGGATGGGGGAGATGCTGTCATCCACATGCACCCGCGTGCCGTCCTTGGCCCGCAGGCTTTTGTTTTCACCTAGGTGGATCGTCACCCCGGCCTTCATCGCCTCGTTGTAAAAGGAAGGTGTTTCATTTTCCTCCCCTTCGCCATAGATGGCAAAGACATCCTCCAAGGGCCGCCCGATGGCCTCAAAGGCAGACCATCCGGTGACGGATTCCGCCAGGGGGTTGATCAGGGTGATGCGCCCCTGATCATCCGTGGCGATGACCCCGTCCCCGATGCTGCGCAGCGTCGTCGCCAGCCAGCGCTCCACCTTGCGTAGGCGTGTCTCCGCCCGGTGACGGTAGAGCGCCATTTCAATCGTGGCCTGCAGTTCCCGTTCATCGAAGGGCTTCAGCACATAGCCGAAAGGCTCCGCCTGACCAGCACGGCGCAGTGTGGCTTCATCCGCATGGGCCGTGACGAAAATCACCGGCACATCCGTGCGCTTACGCAGATCTGCCGCCACATCCACCCCATCGATCCCATTGCGCAGATGAATGTCCATGAGCACCAGGTCCACCTTTTGCGCCATGATGCTGGACAATGCGTCCACCCCATTGTCCGCCATGCCACGGACGTAATAGCCCAGCTTGGTCAGGCGCTCCTCCAGGTCCATGGCCACCAAACTTTCATCCTCGACGATGAAAACTCTTAGCGGCTCTTTTAAGCTTTGAACTGTTGTGTCCCTGTGAATTGGCATAGAAATTATATTTAAATGATTCATACAGCAAAGCAGACCTCCACACAAGACCCTGCCTCCTGTGGCAAGAAAATAATCTTGGCCCGGAGCTGATGCCCTAAGGAGCGGACCAGACGCAGGCCTAAAGTGCGCGCACTCACCGGGTCCGTTCCCTTGGGCAATCCGTGACCGTCATCAAGGACACGGAGTAAGAGCTGACCGTCAGCCTGCTTTTGCAGTAAGATGGTGAGGCTGCCCTCCTCACGTCCTTTGAAGGCATGTTTAAAGGCATTGGTGATCAGTTCCGTGGCGATGAGACCCAAGGGGATAGCCTTATCCAGGTCCAGCTCCAGATCGTCACAATCCGTCTGGATGCTGATGCGGCAGCCACCAGTGGCCTGCCCGCGCAGCAACAGCGTGGCCAGCTCCCGCAGATGCTCGCCAAAGTTGATGGTGGAAAGATTGCCGGAACGATACAGGCGGTCATGCACCATGGCCATGGCATGGATGCGCGTCTGGCAATCCTGAAAGATGGCCACATCCGCCGGGTCATGCAGCGCGCTGGTCTGAAGCTGCAACAGGCTGGAGATGATCTGCATGTTATTCTTCACGCGGTGGTGGATCTCCCGTAGCAGCACCTCCTTTTCCTCCAACGAGGTTTGGATCTTTTCCGCTGCGTGCTTTCTCTCCGTGATCACCTCTGTGAACATAACGATGCCGCCGATCTCGCCGTTGACCTCCATCCAGGGCCGCACCTCCCAGCGCAACCATTCCACCTGCCCGTCTGAGCGCACAAACATATCCTCCTCCCGTTGCTCCGTCGCCCCCGCCAGGCAGCGGCGGTGGATGGCCTTCCATTCCTCATTGATCTCCGGAAATACGTCATAATGACTGCGGCCCAGCAGCGGCTGTGACTGAAGGTGGTAGTCCTCCAGCCACCGGCGGCTGGCGGCGACATAACGCATCTCCCGGTCAAACATCGCCACGGCAGCGGGAGTGTGTTCGATGAGCAGGCTTAGTTGCTGCCGCTGATACTTTAGCACCAGCTCCGCCTCATGCCGCTGAGTGATGTCCTCGATCTGCGAGATGAAATAGGCCGGGGAGCCATCCTCCTCCTTCACCAGGGAGGCCGTGAGCAAGATCCAGACGACGTGCCCCGCCTTATGCAGGTAGCGCTTTTCCATCTGATAATGCGTGACCTCCCCCCGGATGAGGCGGGCCACGTTGGCCAAATCCGGTGCCAGATCATCCGGGTGCGTGATGTCCTGAAACCTCAGTTTCTTCAGCTCCTCCTCTGTATAACCAACGATATCGCACACCGCCTTGTTCACCGCCATCCAGGTGCCGTCCGGCTCCAGCAGGGCCATACCCACGGCAGAGTATTCAAAGGCATGGCGAAAGCGCTCCTCACTCTCATGCAGCCCCGCCTCCACCATCACCCGCTCCGTCACATCCGCATTCGTGCCCAACATGCGCAGAGGCCGCCCTTCCGCATCCCGCTGCACGATGCCCTTGGCCTGAATGTAGCGCGTGCAACCGTCCGGTAAAAGGATGCGAAAGGTCGTATCGAAATCTTGCTCCCCGATTAGCGCCTTGTTCAGTGACTCTTTCGTCGCATCCCAGTCATCTGGATGCAGGCGATCCCGCCAGATGGAGGAATCCAACCGCCCGATGTCCTCCGGCACCTCATAGATCCGGTGCATCTGCGCATCCCAGAGCAGCTCATCATTGTCCATATACCAGTCCCAAATGCCAAGCTCCGCCGCCTGAGTGGCGAGCTGTAGGCGCTGCGAAATCTGCTCCACCTTCCGCATCATCTGGCGCTGTGGTGTGATGTCCTGGGTCGTGCCGAAAAAGCGCAGCACCTGCCCCGTTTCATCGCGGATCGGCTCCGCCCGGGCGATGAACCATCTGGAATCCCTGCCCGGCAGGGTGATCTCCAGCTCCAATTCAAAACCCGTGCCGTTTTCGACCGCCTCTTTTGAAGCGGCAGCCAGGGCCTGCCAACTTGCGGGTGTGAAAAACTTCTCCTGCTCCGTGTAAGTCGGTGCCGTGGATGCCGGGTCCAACTGAAAAAGCCGGAACAACTCCGGCGACCAATCGACCTGCCCTGTCTCCAAATCCCATTCCCAATGACCGATCTGCGCCAAGCGCTGTGCCTCCTGTAGGCGTCTTTGATTCAGCTCGCTTTGCTCGAGATACCACTGATCCTTCTTCAATTGATTCTTTTGCCCCGCCACCATCTCCGTGATGTCCCGCCCCTCAGGCACCAGATAAATCACCTGCCCGGCCTCATTCCGCACCGGCGTCAGCGAAAAATCCACATCTCTGCGGTGACCGCCCAAGGCATAAAACCATGTCTGAAAATGCACCGGCTGCCCATCCGCCGCCTGGAGGATGGCCTGCCGCACACGTTCCCCCTCCTCTTGAGAATGCAGCCACCAGGGGCAATCCCAAAAGTTTTTGCCGATGACCTCCTGCGCCTCCACTCCGACGGCCTGCAACGCGGCCCGGTTCGCCTCCAAAAGCATCCCCTCAGGCGTCAGCAGGCCGATGAACTGAAAAGCATTGTCAAAGATCACGCGCAGCCACTCGTCACGCTGCTCCTGACTCGGCGGCAGGCTCGGCACACCCGCAGCCGCCTTTCCGCCGGCCGCACTCCAGAGCCGCTGAGAGGACATCAAACCGAGAACTTTAGATCTCATGATATTATTAGTTAATAACTAAACTGCCATTTTTGTCTCCTGAATACAACTTTCGCAACTGAAGCTCTTGAAAAGACCATCGTGGGTTACCCTCACCGGGCAGACTTCTTCGTGGACCCCGCACGACCGCTGCGCTATGCCAAAGGGATGCAGATCACCAGTGCCGGTAACGAAAAGATCAAACACGCCCGCCGTGTCCGGGAGGGGCAGGTCGCGGACCAGATCTTCATTGAGGGACTGCGGCTGGCGGAGGAGGCCCTGCGCTCCGGCCTGACCATCGAGGTGTGCTTTGCCGATGAGCAAAACCAGGACCCGCGCAGCCTGGACCTCCGACAGGCCCTGACGCAAAAGCAGGTGCCCATCATGCTCACTACAGCAGCCGTGATCCGCACCCTCAGCGACACCGTGCAGAGCCAGGGCATCATCCTCCTGGCCCGCCGCCCCGTGCGGGATGCCGCCGGGCTGCTGCACACACCCGGCAGCCTATTGCTGGCCCTGGATCGCCTGCAAGATCCGGGGAACCTGGGCACCCTCATGCGCACGGCAGAGGCCGCCGGGGTCAGCGGCCTCATCACGCTCCCCGGCTGTGCCGACCCCTTTTCCCCGAAGGTGCTGCGCAGTTCCATGGGCTCCGCCTTCCGCCTCCCCCTGCTGACGGAGGCGACCGCGCAGGACCTGAACGACCTGCGGCAAAATCACGGCTTTCAAATCGTCGCCGCCGCCGGTGAGGGGGAAACGGACTACTGCTACTATGACTGGCGGCAAAAAACACTCCTTTTGTTAGGCAACGAAGGCCGCGGCGTCAGTCCCGAGCTGATGCGTCAATGCGATGTCCGTCTGCGCATCCCCATGCATGCGGGAGTCGAGTCCCTTAACGTCGCCGCCGCCGGTGCCGTGATGCTCTTTGAAGCAGCCCGCCAGAGGCGCTGAAAGGAGGCCCATCGCTCAATTCGCCTCCCCTTATCCGCTCCCGGATAAACCACTTCGTTGAAAGAATCCGCCATCTCACCCCGCCCTTGTCTGTCCACCATGACGCGTTCTTTTTTAGCTTCCTGTCTCCTCTTTCCCGCCCTGCTGTCTGCGGCGGATTCCGCTGATGTGATCATCTATGGCGGGTCCTCCGGCGGCATCACGGCGGCGATCCAGACGGCCCGCATGGGCAAGACGGCGATCCTCATCGAGCCCACGCAGTTCCTCGGCGGCCTGACCACGGGCGGCCTGGGTGCGACGGACATTGGCAACAAGAAGGCCATCGGCGGCATGTCGCGGGAGTTTTATGCGAATGTCTTCAAATACTACAGCGATGCCGCGAAGTGGAAGCAGGAGACTCGCGAGGCCTACTATGCCCGCAAACCCCATGGCAACACGGGCACAGAGGACACGATGTGGACCTTTGAACCCCATGCTGCCACGGAAATCTATGACGCGATGCTGAAGGCCGCCGGTGACAAGGTGACCATCGTCAAAGGCGAGCGTCTGGACCTAACCAAAGGCGTGGTCAAAGAGGGCGCAAAGATCACCAAGATCATCATGGAAAGCGGACGCGAATTCACCGGGCCGATGTTCATCGATGCCACCTATGAGGGCGATCTCATGGCCAAGGCGGGGGTCAAATACCATGTCGGGCGCGAGGCCAACAGCGTGTATGGCGAGACGCTAAACGGCATGCAGGTGGAGCGCAGCCACAGCCATCAATTCAGCAAGAAAGTGGACCCCTATGTGAAGCCGGGTGATCCCTCCAGCGGCCTGCTGCCAGGCATCGAAAAAGACCCCGGTGTGGAAGGCCGTGGCGACCGCAAGGTGCAGGCCTACAACTTCCGCATGTGCACCACGGACGATGCCGCAAATCGTCGTGATTGGGAAAAGCCCGCCAACTATGACGAGGCCTGGTTTGAGCTGGCGCTGCGCAATGTCGAAGCCGGAGACAACCGCATCTCCTGGGCACCGGCCTGGATGCCTAACCGAAAGACTGACACGAACAACAACCACGCCATCAGCACGGATTTCATCGGCCAAAACTGGGACTACCCGGAAGCGGATTACGCCACACGCGCGAAGATCTGGAAGGCGCATGAGGATTGGCAAAAGGGATTGATGTGGACCTACGCGCATCACCCCCGCGTGCCGAAGCCCATCCAGGAAGCCTTTCAAAAACTGGGCCTGGCCAAGGATGAATTCACCGATAACGACAACTTCCCACGTCAGATGTATGTGCGCGAGGCCCGCCGCATGATCGGTGACTACGTGATGACGGAAAAGAACTGCAAGCGCCTGGAGATCATCCAGGACAGCGTGGGCATGGGTGCCTACAACATGGACTCCCACAACATCCAGCGTTATGTCACTAAAGATGGTTATGTCCGCAATGAAGGCGATGTGCAGGTGAAGAGCCGCCCGTATCCCATCAGCTACCGCAGCATCCGCCCCAAGGCCGATGAATGCACCAATCTGCTGGTCCCCGTGTGCCTGAGCGCCAGCCACATCTCCTATGGCAGCATCCGCATGGAGCCTGTCTTCATGGTCATGGGCCAAAGCGCCGCCACCGCCGCCATCCATGCCATCGAGCAGGGCACCACGGTGCAGGGCATTGATTATGAAAAGCTGAAGGCCCGCCTGCTGCAGGACGGTCAGATGCTCGACTTCGAAACCCCGCCGATCCCCGAAGTGACCTCCTACAAAAAGGCCAGCTTGCCCGGCATCGTGCTGGATGATTCGGATGCTGATGTGACCGGCTTTGATTCCGAAGGCCACACCAGCCCCGGTTTCGTGGAGCATGGTTATCGTCACGACAGCGACCAGAACAAAGGCCACTCCCGCGCCCGCTACACGCCTGAGCTTCCGAAGGCCGGTCGCTATCAAGTGTCCGTCTCCTACCCTGCCAATGCCAATCGCTCCGCCGCCGTGCCCGTGACCATTCATCATGCCGAAGGCGAAACGAAGGTGACCGTGAACCAAAAGAAAGCCCCCGCCGGTGCCCACCAGTTCCATGCCGTCGGCACCTTCACCTTTAAAGCCGGGAAATCCAGTTGGGTGGAGATCAGCAACGAAGGCACCAAGGGCTTTGTCATCATCGATGCCGTGCAGTGGCTGCCGGTGAAGTAGCCGCGCTCGCAAGAGCGTGGTCGCCCCGGATATCGCAGCCCCCAGACCACCGTCTTGCGACGGCGGCCACACCACGTAGCCGCGCTCGCAAGAGCGTGGTTGCCCCGATATCGCAGCACCCCAGACCACCGTCTTACGACGGCGGCTACACCACGTAGCCGCGCTTGCAAGAGCGTGGCTGTCCCCCGACCTCGCAGCCCCCTGACCACCGTCTTGCGACGGCGGCTACACGACGTAGCCGCGCTCGCAAGAGCGTGGATGCCACGGACCTTGAAGCCGTTCAGACCACTACGAGGACGGGCTACGCATCGAGACTCCGAGCCCGCACGATGCGCCAATATCGGGTCCAATAATCTGGGAGGCTGATCTTGAGTTCGGGATAGCCGGGAACCACCGCACCGGAATAACGCCAGTCGAAACGGCTTTCCACCAAGCCTGCACGCACGGGATTTTCGAGAATGTAATGCGCCAAAGCCTCGAACGCATAACGATCACTTTCCTGCGAACGCAGCACGTGATCATAGGCCTGCTTTTGCCAGGCCAAGGTGCGGCTTGGGGAATCTCCGGCCTTTAACCAAGGGGCCGTGTATCGCCGGAAAAAGCGGATGAAGCGGAGCTGATCGGCCCGTGCGCTCCAGCCGTGAATGAGTAGGTGGACATGATCCGGCATCAGACAATAGACCGGGCAGGCCACCTGATAACGGGCACAGCCATGCAAGAGTCCCCAGCGGAACGCCCGATGGAAATCGGGCGTCAACCAGCCCTGGGCACGATCTCGAATCGTCAGCGTCCAATGCACAATGGCCTTGCCCCGATAAGCACCGGGCGATAGACGGGGAAGATTTTCCTGCTTCTCCGGCGAAGGCGGGTCAGCGTCCGGATCAGGCGGTCCATTCATGCTCGTGAGTGGGCTGGAGACTAAGAAACAAACGCAGCTTCACAAACGGTATTTTGTTTTTTAGAGGGGTGCCACGTAGCCGCGCTTGCAAAAGCGTGGATGCCCTGGATATCGCATCACCCCAGACCCACCGTCTTGCGACGGCAGGCACACCACGTAGCCGCGCTTGTAAAAGCGTGGGTGCCCCGGATATCGCATCACCCCAGACCACCGTCTTGCGACGGCGGCTACGCTGCGCCTCCCCCGCGCTTGCACTTTCACCCATCCCGGACGAACGGAACGGTCCGATTTACCTGTGAAACTGCATTACCACCTCATCGCCCAGATCATCAGCTCCCTGCGGGACGTCTTCATTGACCGCCGCTATGCCGACAAGGTGGTGGAGTTTGCTTTCAAACGGCATCCGAAGTGGGGCAGCCGGGACCGGCGTTTGTTTGCCGAGGCCATCTATGAGATCGTCCGCCACTGGCGCTGGTATTGGTATCTCGCCGGGCAGCCGGATGCGGAGCATCACCAGCGCGAAGCCATCACAGAGGAGCGTCTCTGGCATGTCTGGGCGGCTTATTGGATCATGGCGGAAAATGACCTGCCCTTCTTTGATGAAGTCGGGGCCGTGCGTCGGGGTTACATCATCGAGCGGTCCAAGGCCGAGGTTTCCCCGGCCATCCGCGCCTCCATTCCGGACTGGATGGAAACCCGCCTCAGTGGTGAACTGGGCGATGCCTGGCCCGCGATCCGCAGCACGCTCAACACGCCTGCCGATGTCTATCTGCGCGTGAACACCCTGAAGACCGAGCGCCGCACGCTGAAGACCCGGCTGGCGCAGGATGGCTTCAGCACCGAAACGCTGAAGGACATCCCCACCGCGCTGCACATGCGTCAGCGTTACAATGTCTTTGGCATGGCCAGCTTTAAAGAGGGCCTGTTTGAAGTGCAGGATGCCTCCTCCCAATGCGTGGCTCCTTTCCTGCAAGTGGAGCCCGGCATGAAGGTCGTGGATGCCTGTGCAGGCGCGGGTGGCAAGACGCTGCACCTGGCGGCGCTGATGCAGAACAAGGGCAAGATCATCGCCCTGGATGTGCATGACTGGAAGCTGACCGAACTGCGCCGCCGGTCCGCCCGTGCGGGTGTGGATGTGGCCGAGACACGCGTCATCGAAGGCACGAAAACCTTGAAACGCCTGGCTGGTTATGCCGACCGCCTGTTGCTCGATGTCCCCTGCTCCGGCCTGGGTGTCCTGCGTCGCAATCCCGATGCAAAGTGGAAGCTGAGCAATGAAGAAATTGACCGCCTCATCATCGAGCAACAGGACATCCTCAGCCGATACAGCGCCATCGTGAAACCCGGTGGCAAGCTGGTTTATGCCACCTGCTCCATCCTGCCGAGCGAGAACGAAAACCAAGTGCAAAAGTTCCTCAGCACGCATGGCGATCAATGGACGCTGGAGGAGGAGCTGAAGATCAATCCGGCGGAAACCGGTCACGATGGTTTCTACGCCGCGCGTCTGGCCCGCAAGGCTGCCGAGACACCCGTCGCTGCACCTGTCGCAGTCCCCTCGGATGAAACGAAGCTTGATCTGCCGGTGCAATCCGACTGAGAATCCCCCGCCAACCCGCGTTTACGTTTTCCTTCCACCATGAAAGCCCTCCTGCTCCCGCTCCTTGCCCTCGGCGCCATTGCCGCGTTCACCTTCGCTGCCGATCCCGCCTCCTCACCGCCGCTGAAGGTGCTGATGATCACCGGCGGCTGCTGCCATGACTATGAGAACCAAAAGATGATCCTGGCCGAGGGACTGAGCGCCCGCGCCAATGTCGAGTTCACCATCGTCCATGAAGAAGGCCCCGAGGGCAAAAAGGACAAGACGCACAAGATCAGCATCTATGAAAAGGAAGACTGGGCCAAGGGCTATGACGTCATCCTGCACAACGAGTGCTTCGGTGGCATCACCGACGACGCCTTTGTCAATCGCATCGCCAAACCTCATCAGGACGGCGTGCCTGCCGTGATGCTCCATTGCTCCACCCACAGCTACCGCGCCGCCACCACGGACGAATGGCGCAAATGCATCGGCCAGACCTCCATGAGCCATGAGAAAAACCGCGACCTCCTGGTGAAAAACGTCGCTCCTGAGCATCCCGTCATGAAAGGCTTCCCCGCTGAGTGGTTGAACAAAAAAGACGAGCTCTACAAAAACGACAAGCTCTGGGAAAACTTCGTCCCCCTGGCCAAGGCCTTTGGCGAAGACACCCAAAAGGACCATTACCTCGTCTGGGTGAACACCTACGGCAGCGGCAAGATCTTTGGCACCACCATGGGCCACGGCAACGAAACCATGAGCGACCCCATTTTCCTGGATCTCGTCGCCCGCGGCCTCCTCTGGTCTTGCGGCAAGCTGACGGATGAAGGCAAAGCCGTGGCGGGGTATGAGTCGAAGCAGAAGTAGGCTCGGCTGGTTAATCGACGCCGTCCCCTCTCCTCAAACGGGCGAGGAAGGACGTCTTTTCGCCCTTCGATGCCGAAGACCAAAAGATCTTCCCTTTTATTCTGTTAACATAACACGCCAAAGCCTGACTCCCCGTCACAAAGCGCCGCCCACAGGGCGTTTCCTCCTCATGCTCCAACCCATGAAGCTCTGCCTGGCCCTGCTTTCCCTGTGCTCCCTGACCGCCTTCGCCCAAAACGACGGTCCCCTGCCACAGTCCATTCTGGATCTGCCGCTCAAGCCGGCGTTCATCAATACCAACCCCGGCCCGGAATACTCCGACGAGCAGCGCGACTACGCCATGGTCATCGGCGCGGACCGCACCCCCAAGGGCCGCATCTGGGCGGCATGGGTGGCGGGGGGTGACAGCCCACGCGCTTACTTTGTGGCCGCGAGCAGCGATGACGAGGGCAAGACCTGGTCCAAACCACGACTCGTCATTGATCCTCCCGATTCACCGACCGGCCTGGAGGTCAGCGTGCTGGTGGGGAACTTCTGGACCGATCCCACGGGCCGCCTGTGGCTCTTTTACGATCAGTCACTGGCCATGTTTGATGGCCGGGCCGGACTGTGGGCGATCACTTGTGACAATCCCGATGACGACAAGCCCGTGTGGTCCGCGCCGCGCCGCATCTGGCATGGCATGACCTTGAACAAGCCGACCGTGCTGAGCAATGGCGACTGGCTGCTGCCCATCTCCCTCTGGACCCGCGACCGCATCGGCGTGCCGGAACTCAGGGAGAAAGGCTATGCCGAGCTGGACGAGGTGCGCATGGCCAATGTCTTTGTCTCCACCGACAAAGGCGCGACCTGGACACGGCGGGGTGGAGTCATGGTGCCGGAGACCGACTTCGACGAGCACATGGTGGTGGAGCTCAAAGATGGCCGCCTCTGGCTGATGGCCCGCACCAAGAAAGGCATCTCCGAAAGCTTTTCCACCGATCAAGGTCGCACCTGGAGCGAGGCCAAACCGTCCACGATTCAAAACGTCAGCGCTCGGTTTTATCTGCGTCGTCTGGCCTCGGGAAACCTCGTCCTGGTGAAGAACGGCCCGCTCGACCAACGGCTCAAAAGCCGCAGCCACATGACCGCCTTCCTCTCCGAAGACGATGGTAAGACCTGGAAGGGCGGACTGATCCTGGATGAACGCAATGGCGTGTCTTATCCCGATGGCTTCCAGTCCCCGGATGGTGTCATTCACATTGTCCACGATCGCGGACGCGGCGGTGACCGGGAGATCCTGATGCACCGGGTCACCGAGGCGGACATCCTCGCGGGCAAGCTGGTCAGCGAGGGTTCACAGACGAAGATGATGGTCAGCAAGGCCACCGGGCCGGAGATCGGCGCACGCCTTTACAACGGCATCCAGCTCCCCCACGAATGGCCGCCGAAGACGGGCGATCCGAAGAGCTATGAGCCCATGCCCGTGCCTTACCTGGAGAACAAACCTGCGGTTATACCCATCAATGTCGGACGCCAGCTTTTTGTGGATGATTTCCTCATCGAGAAGACCGATCTGAAGCGCAGCTTTCATCAGGCAAAGAAGCATGAGGGCAACCCCGTCTTCAAACCGGAGACGAAATATGAGCTCGATCCCGTGGGCCTGGAGGGCAATCAGCAGGCCGTTTGTTACCTGGGTCACGGCGGTGTGTTCCATGATCCGAAGGACAACCTCTTCAAGATGTTTTACACCGCCGGATGGCGCGGCGGCCTGGCCCTGGCGACCAGCCCGGATTTGCTGAAATGGACCCGGCCTGAAATCGGCACCGTGGGGGGAAACCTGCTGCTGCCTCCTGGCAAGGACTGGGCCGGTGGGGACAACAGCGTCTGGCTGGATGTGAACGCCAAAAACCCGCTGGAGCGTGTGAAGCTCATGACCGACCGCCGCCCCCACACCCTGCACACCTCCGCCGATGGCAAGGTCTGGTCCCAGGGCGTGCCCACGGGCAAGGCGGCCGACTACTGCTCCTTCTTTTACAACCCCTTCCGCAAGGTCTGGTGCTACAGCATCAAGCAGGACGGCCCGCACGGCCGCTGCCGCTGGTATGCTGAAAGCAGCGACTTCATCAAAGGCGCGGACTGGAGCAAATCCGTATTCTGGTGCAATGCCGACAAGTTGGATGAACCCGATGCCCAGGTCGGCAACCCGGCCCAGCTTTACAGCCTGAACGCCGTGGCCTACGAAAGCATCCTGCTGGGCGAGTTTTACATCCACCTCGGCCCGTATAACCATCTTTGCGACAAAGGTAATTTCCCCAAGATCACCGAGATCAAGCTGGGCTTCAGCCGCGACGGCTTCCACTGGGACCGCCCCGACCGCCGTGCCTTCATCGCCGCCACGCGCAAGGAAGGCGACTGGGACCGCGCCTACATCCACGGCACCACGGGCGTCTGCGTGGTGAAGGAAGACGAGATCTGGTTTCCCTACACGGGTTACTCCGGTATCGCCCCGAACGGCACGCGCGGCATGTATACCGGCGCCGCCATCGGCATGGCTGTGCTGCGGCGCGATGGCTTTGCCTCCATGGACGCCGGCGCGGAAACGGGCAGCCTAACCACGAATGCTGTCGCCTTCAACGGACGCCAGCTTTTCGTCAACGTCGCGAATCCCCAGGGTGAACTGCGCGTCGAGGTGCTGGATGACAAGGGCGACGTCATCGCCCCTTACACGAAAGAAAACTGCCAGCCCATCACCGGCGACCTGACCAAGCAGGCCGTGACCTGGAAAGGCGCTCCCAACTTGGACAGCGTGCGTGGTTCACCCGTGAAGTTCCGTTTTCACCTGACCCAGGGCAGCCTGTATGCCTTCTGGGTCAGCCCGTAAAACGAATTTCAAAATTCGTTGATCAACGAACTTGGAAGTTCGTGTTACTGCCCCACGCAATACAGCATGTCCTGCGTGCGGATGTAAAGGCAGCCGTTGGCGGCGGCGATGCTGCTGCGGCAGCTTGCGGCGTCACCATTGGGTTTGCTGCCGTTGCCCATTTCATTCACGCTGAGCAGCTCGAAGGCATCACCGCCGGCTTTGACGACATAGACATCGCCCCAGAAATTGGTCATGTAGATCTTGCCATCGGCCACGGTGGGGCTGCTTTCGAATTTCGACTTGCTGCCCGTTTCACCGGTCCAGATCACCTTGCCGGTCTTCGGCTCGACGCGGCTCACGGTCTTGCGGCCGCTGTCCAGCACGTAAAAGCTGCCTTCATAGAAAGCAGGGGTCGAGACGTCCGTGGTCACCACCTTCGGATCACTCGTCCACAGGGGCTTCACATCGTCGCCCTTGCTGTCCAGCGGCATGGCAAAGACGGGGGAGTTTTTGGGCGCACAGACGAGCGCGATGCCGTCTCCCACGACCGGGGACGGGACCAGACGGAAAAATTTGTTATACCCTTCACCCGGCAGGTTCCAGGTGGCGAGGCGGGCGTATTCGGCACCGGTCGCGGCATCGTGCAGGGTCAGGGTGTCGCCACCGGAGATCAGCATCACACGCTTGCCGCCGTGATCGCAAAAAGTGGGGGAGCTGAAGGCCTCCAGGGACTCCACCTCGGCAGGGGTCTTGCGCAGTTGCTTCCACAGGTCTTTCCCTGTGGCGGGGTCCACGGCCAGGATGTAGCTGGTCATGTCCTTGCCGGGCGTGCCTTTGGGAAAGCCCTGGAATTCAAAGGTCTCATTGCGCTGCAGCACCTGGATGTAGAGCTTGCCGCCGTCCATCATCGGGCTGCTGCCATAGGTCCACTGGGTGGCAAAGGCACCGTGGGTTTCCTTGAAATCGCGCTTCCACTGGAGGTTGCCATTCAGGTCGAAACTGGCGGCCACGGCATCGGCAAAGAGGAAGACTACATGCTCGCCATCCGTCACCGGGGAGGGGCTGGCCAGGTTGCTCTTGTTGTCCCACTGCAAGCCGCCTTCAGACACCACCTTGCGCCACAGTTCCTTGCCCGTTTTGGCGTCGTAGCACAGACCCACGAGCTGCTGCTTGTCCACGATCGGTGCGGTCAGGAAGACCTTGTCCCCCCACACCACCGGCACGGAGGCGGAGATCGCAGGCACATCCACGGCCCACTTCACACCTTCGGTCTTGCTGAACTTCGCCGGCAGGTTCTTCTCCGGGCTGGAGCCGTCCATGTTCGGCCCGCGCCAGTTCGGCCAGTTTTCAGCATTGGCAAAGGAAGCCGCGAGGGCAAAGGCGAGGAAGAAGGGCAGTTTCATGCGTGTGGGGGTAGGAAAGTGAAAACGGGCCGGTTTGTCGAGATGTTTCGATCAACGCAGGTTCACCGCACCGCCATCAATGGGATAGGAACTGCCGGTGATGAATCCGGCCTCGTCACTACAAAGGTAAAGCGCCAGGGCGGCGATCTCCGATGGCTGGGCCATGCGGCCAATGGGCTGCGCGGCGCTGAGCTTCTGAAACATCTCCGCCTCCTGACCGGGGTAGGTTTTGGCCAGGTAGCCGTCCACAAAGGGCGTGTGCACACGGGCGGGGTTGATGCAGTTGCAGCGGATGCCCTGGTGGATGAAATCCTTTGCCATGGACAGGGTCATGGTCTGCACCGCGCCCTTCGTCATGGAGTAGGCAAAGCGGTCCGCCAGGCCCATGTCTGCGGCGATGGAGCAGAGGTTCAGCACCACGCCGCCGCCCTGCGGAATCATTCGCGCCACAGCGGCCTGGGAGCAGTTGAACACGCCTTTGACATTGATCTGATACAGCCGGTCCAGGTCCGCCTCTGTGGTGGTCAAAAGGGTGCCGATGTGGGCGATCCCGGCATTGTTCACCAGGATGTCCAGGCGCGGACACCGCACGCTGATCTCCTCAAACACGGCCTTCACCCCCGCGTGGTCGCCCACGTCGCAGGCCACAGCCCGTGCACTGCCCCCGGCGGCCAGGATTTGATCCACGGTGACCTGCGCGACCTCCAGCTTTAGATCCAGCACCTCCACATGCGCCCCCTGGATGGCAAAAAGAGTCGCAATGGCCTGGCCGATGCCGGAGCCTGCACCGGTGATGACGGCGGTTTTATGAGCGAGTGAAAACATGGAAAGGAGATGGGCAGGAGGTGGCGGGGCCGGATTCAGAATCAGCAGAATACAGCCCCGTGCCACCACTTCTAACCGGCAACCTCGCATCTTACTTTCACACCACGTCGCTTGACTCCCGTTTCATCACCGCCACCCTTGCCCCTTCTATGGCAAAAGTTCTCATCATCGGTGCAGGCGGCGTCGGCCGCGTGGTCACACATAAATGCGCGCAGCTCCCGGACGTGTTCAGCGAAATCATGCTCGCCTCACGGACGAAGTCGAAGTGCGACAGCATCGCCGCCGAGCTGTCCCGCCCCATCCAGACAGCCGCCGTGGATGCGGACAATGTGCCGGAACTCGTCGCGCTGCTGAAATCCTTCCAGCCGGAGGTCGTCATCAATGTGGCCCTGCCTTATCAGGACCTGACCATCATGGACGCCTGCCTGGAGGCCGGTGTGCACTACATCGACACCGCCAACTACGAGCCGCGCGATGTTGCCAAGTTCGAATACCACTGGCAGTGGGCCTACCAGGAAAAGTTCAAGGCCGCCGGCCTGACCGCCCTGCTCGGCTGCGGCTTCGATCCCGGCGTCACCAATGTCTATACCGCCTATGCCCTGAAGCATCACTTCAGCAAGATCGACACCCTGGACATCATCGACTGCAATGCAGGCGATCATGGCAAGGCCTTCGCGACCAATTTCAACCCCGAGATCAACCTGCGCGAAGTCACCGCCAATGGCCGCTATTGGGAAAACGGCCAGTGGGTGGAAACCAAGCCGCTGGAGATCAAACGCAGCTTTGACTTCCCGGATGGCATCGGGCCGAAGAACATTTATTGCCTCTACCATGAGGAGCTGGAGTCCCTGACGAAGCACTTCGACATCCGCCGAGCCCGCTTTTGGATGACCTTTGGCGATGCCTACATCAAGCACATGGAAGTGCTGATGAACGTGGGCATGACCCGCATTGACCCAGTCATGCACAAAGGCGTGCCCATCATCCCCATTGAGTTCCTGAAGACCCTGCTGCCCGAGCCCGGCACCCTGGGCGCGGACACCAAGGGCAAGACCTGCATCGGCAACTGGATCGAAGGCACCGGCAAGGACGGCCAGCCGCTGCGCTACTACGTGTATAACATCAAGGACCACGAAGACTGCTATGCGGAAACCAACAGCCAGGGCGTGAGCTACACCACCGGCGTGCCCGCCATGATCGCGGCCAAGCAACTGCTCACCAATCCGGAGTATCGCCAGCCCGGCGTCTGGAATGTGGAGCAGCTCAATCCCGATCCCTTCATGGCCGATCTCAATGCCCACGGCCTGCCTTGGATCGAGACCTGGCCTACGGAGCCTCTGCCTGGGGAGAACTAATCATTACTCTCTCGTGATGGTTTCGTCGAGATTGAGCAAAACACGCGCGATCTCTTCGGGCTGGAGTTGGTTAAGCGTGGCCCTTTCCTCGGCAGTCGGAAGCCGTGCGGTGCAGCGCCGGAAGGCAACTTCGACTCCGTCTTTTTTCACGATCTTTTCGAGAGCCTGGGCAAACTCGACAAAGGCACTGTCATTGAGCAGCGTCAGGGCTTGCAAAGGGGTATTGCTACGCAGGCGGCGCGTGCATGTGCTAAAGCCGTCCGGCGCATCAAAGACACTCAGGCCGGGTGGCGGCGTCGCGCGAAAGACGAAGGTGTAAAGACCGCGACGGTAACGATCAGGGCCTTTGCTAAGAGGCCAAGTGCGCTTGACTTGCCCGAGGCTGAGCACCCCTTCAGGAATTGGCGGATACACAGGTGGACCACCGAGTTTGGGTTCCAGCAGACCACTGGCCGTGAGGCAGACATCCCGAACGATCTCCGCATCCAACCGCAGACGATTCTGCCGCCAAAGGAGCTGGTTGTTAAAGTCCACCTGCATGGCTTTGGCTTGGCGATCTTTTGGCAATGAACTGGACTGTTGGTAAGTCTGGCTGGTGACGATGAGGCGGTGCATGTGCTTGAGGCTCCAGCCGCTGTCCATGAACTCGACCGCCAGCCAGTCCAGCAGTTCGGGATGCGTGGGCAGGCTGCCCATGGTCCCGAAGTCATTTTCAGTATCCACCAATCCCCGACCAAAATACTGCTGCCAGATACGATTCACAATCACGCGCGCGGTCAATGGATTGTCACGACTGACCAGCCAACGGGCCAAGTCTAAACGGTTGGGGTTCGCCGACTTCAGATCGTGAAGCACGGCAGGCACGGCAGGCTTTTGTTCGGCGGCAGGACGGGTGAAATCGCCCTTGATGAAAAGGGTGGTCGTGCGCGGTTTCGGCAGTTCCTTCATCACCAGAGTGGTGGTGCCTTTGGTCAGCAAACCAGTGATCTCCATATAGCGCTCATTGAGAGAACGAAAGGTCTGATCCGCCGCGCCAGGTCCGCTGGCGAAAAGCAGGCGCTGCTGGGTCAGGCTCCGCTCCGCAGCAGGACGTTTCAGGCTCGCCTTCCGGTCCTTGGGCAGTTGGGCCAGGGCTTCTGGGGAAAGCTGGGACTCCCACTCGATGAAATCCTTTTCATGGGACTGGATGTGGGCGGTGATCTTGTCTTGAAGATCTTTTTGTTCGGCCTCCAGCGCTACCTTGTCCAAATTGGGATCATTGACCGAGATGGAAGGTTCGTCCTGGTTGTTCAGGAAGGCGAAGAACTGGAAATATTCCTCATGGCTGATGGCGTCGAACTTATGGTCATGGCATTGGGCACAGCCGATGGTCAGGCCCAGCCAGACGGTTCCTGTGGTCGCCACCCGGTCAAAGACGGACTCGATGCGGAACTGCTCTTTATCGATGCCGCCTTCGCCATTGATCTGGGTGTTGCGGTGGAAGCCGGTGGCGATGATCTGCTCCTGCGTGGGCTTCGGCAGCATGTCCCCGGCAAGTTGCTCGATGCTAAACTGATCGAACGGCATGTCCGCATTCAGCGCCTGAATGACCCAATCGCGATAGGGCCAGATGCTGCGCGGCGCATCAATGCTGTAGCCGTTGCTGTCTGCATAGCGCGCCTGGTCCAGCCACCAGCGGCCCCAGCGTTCCCCGTAATGCGGGCTGTCGAGCAATTGGTTAACCAACGTCTCATAAGAACTATTCGACCCCTGGGACTCATGCACGAAAGCCGACAATTCCTCAGGTGACGGCGGCAGGCCGGTCAGATCCAGGTGCAGGCGGCGGATGAGGGTCTCCTGTGCAGCTTGCGGAGAAGGTTTCAGGCCCTCTTTTTTCAGCCTTGCCTGGATAAAATGATCGATCGGATGACCAGCCGGGATTTTCACCTTTTCCGGGGCGATATAGGCCCAGTGACGGTCATCGCTGGGCAGCTCATCGGCGGGGGTCTTTGCACCTTCTGTGATCCATTGCTTCAAAAGATTCATCTGCACCGAGTCCAGCGGGCCGCGCTTGTAAGGCATCTGGGCGATCTCATCATGACTGCCGGACACGACCTGATAGAGCAGGCTTTCCTCCGCCTTCCCAGGAATGACCGAGGCCCCGCGTCCGCCGCCGGCCACGGCTGCCGCAGCGGTATCCAGCCGCAGTTTGGCCTTTTGTGTCGTGGCACCATGACACTTCACACAATGTGTCTGTAGCATCGGCTTGATCTGGGCGCTGTAATCCACGGCCCCGAAGGCAGAATAAGAAAAGACAGCGATGAAGAGAAATGACAGGCGCATGATCACAGATGCATACTTCGTGCGAAAAGAGGCCTGGCTTTCAAAACAAAAAACCGCACCCGGTTGGAGGGTGCGGTTTTGATGAAAGCGACGGGTTGGGGCGTCGCCCTCAAAGAATCAGGCGTCCTTCTTCTTTTTCTTCGGAGCGGCGGTGAACTCTTCTTTGGAGAGCTTGCCGTCCATGTCTTTGTCTTTGGCACCAAAGGCCTTTTCAGCCTTGGCTGCATCCTTCTTGGCCTGTGGGGAGGCCATAAACTCTTCCTTGCTGATGGAGTCGTCGCTGTTGGCGTCCAACTTGGCGAAGGCTTTTGCAGGGTCCATTTTGGCTTTCTTCGGAGCGTCGCCTTCGGCGGCGTTCAGGGTGAAGCTGGCGAGGGCCAGCACGGAGAGGATCGTGGTGATCGCTTTCATGATTGTTCGGTGTTCTGTTTGGTTTGGCAGAGGGGGTTGAGATCAACTGACCCATCCGCGCCATTAAACGCGGGGCCTATCAGACAGTTTCAGCTATTTTTTCTAGAACGCCTGTTTTCCAATCACAACAACCTGGCACCGGCCTCTGCAAGCGGGCTGCGCTCACCTTTAGCAAGCGGGACATGGGCTGCAAAAGGCTGACCACGCATCCGCTGCCGGGTGTAAACCAGACCGTTCGAACGGCTGTCCACATACGGATTGTCAATCTGCGCCGGGTCGCCCACGAGCACGAGTTTCGACCCACGGGACATACGCGTGACCACAGTCTTGGCCTCAAGAGGAGTGAGCTGCTGCGCCTCATCCAGAATGAAGAAGCGATCTGGAATGCTGCGTCCGCGGATGTAGCAAAGGGCCTCAATTTCAATGACGCCCTGCTGGATCAGATTGTCATAGGGAGCGGCACCTTCCGGATGAGCAGGCGGTTTGTCCGGCAAGAAACGATTCTTTTTCCGCTGCGGTCCCTGCTGACTGTCCACCGGGCGCATCAGCAGATCCAGTGCATCATAGACCGGCTGCAACCAAGGACGCATTTTTTCCTGAAGGGAACCGGGCAGGAAACCCACCGTCTGCCCCATGGCCACAATGGGGCGGCTGACGGTGAGTCCGTTGTAAGTGCGGCCAAAGACCTGAGACAAACCGGCGGCGACCGCGAGGAGAGTCTTCCCTGTTCCCGCCTGACCGTAGCAGGTGACCAAACTGATTTCCGGGTCTAACAAAGCATCCAACAAGCAAGCCTGCCCTAAATTCATCGGCTTGATGCTGCGCCCCTGGCCGACCTTGATGGACTCAGGTGTATGAAGCAGACGCACAAGTTCCCCCTGAGAATTCACCTTGGCAGGCATGGAGGTCTTTTCACCGGCCATAAGCAACACATAATCATTGGACACCACATCACCCAGACGAGCCGCCGAGAGCGTGATCTTACCACTGCTGGCAAAGCGCTGAAGCTCATGCGGACTGACATCCAGACGGGCAATCTCAAAGTTGGAAACCTCGCGTGGTTCCACCTTATCATGCAGGTAGTCTTCACACTCGATGCCCACGGCGCGTGCCTTGAGCTGCATGTTTAAATCCTTGCTGACCAAAATGACAGGGGGGCTGATCTGCTCACGCAACCAAAGGGCACAGGCCAGGATGCGGTGGTCCACCTTGTCGATATTCGGAAAGATACGCTCAAACTCCTGCACGCTGGCCACACGCTTGGCCGCCTCAGGGTCATACATGACGACGCGGATGTTGCCACCGCCGTCGGTTTTCACACCATCCGTGACAGAGGCATCAGGCGCAGAGAAGGTCTTCATCAGCGCACGATGGATTTCACGGGCATTGGCCCCGCGCTCCGTCATCTCATTTTTAAAGCGATCCAGTTCACTCAATACATCCACCGGGATGCAGATATTGTGCTCGGCAAAACGATGAATGCAGGCGGGATCATGAAGCAGGACATTCGTATCCAGGATGAAAGTCTTGGTGCCGACACGAGTGGCGGAGTGACGATGGCTGGAGGCGGATTTACGTTTTCGGGTAGATGGAGATCGATGGATATGCGGACTTGTGGAGCCGAGATCAAGGGTTTCGATGAAGGTTGGGGCTACGTTGGCAGGATGGTCGTCGCGGTCCATGTGGGTTGGGTTTGGAGTTAGGGCGTGGACTTGCCCGGTGGGGTGAGTCTTCTCATCTGGCGCATTTGGGATGCCAGATTTGCTTGTCCACAATGTGATTTTTCTGAATGAATCACGGGCTGTTTGAAGGCTGTCAGAAAGTAGAGCAGCGAACAAGCCATATATTCACAATCCTTGCATTATTGTGAAGAACTCTCGAGTGACGATGATGACACTGCCCCAAGCATCACATAACACGAACCTAAAAAAGCAAAACCCGCTCAGTAAACTGAGCGGGTATGCGAAGGATTAGGTTTTGGGGAGAAAATTATGAGCCTGAGATAGCATCGGAGCCACGCTCACCCGTGCGGATGCGAACAGCTTCAATCACATCGCTGACAAAAACTTTGCCGTCACCGATCTTGCCGGTGTTAGCTGCTTTGACGATGGCGTCCACGACAGTCTCGCTGCGGGCGTCTTCGACGACGACCTCAATCTTGACCTTCGGGAGAAAGTCCACCGTGTATTCGGAACCGCGGTAGATTTCGGTATGGCCCTTTTGGCGGCCGAATCCCTTGACCTCAACGACGGTCATTCCTTCCACTCCCACTTCAGAGAGAGCTTCTTTGACGTCCTCGAGTTTGAAGGGCTTGATGATCGCTTCGACTTTTTTCATGGCTGTCGCTATTAGATGTGTGGTTTGGCGGATTGCAACGATAAGAGACAATCATTTGTGATTTATCTTGTATCGAAGATCGTAAAAGAAAGTTAAGCCAAATCCGTGCCAAGTTTCTGAGTGTTTTTATTTCTACACCTAAATCCAATTTTCCCACTTCTTTCTGATTGAGATGCCCTCCCTCTCTGCAATGCCGTTTGCAGTTTGCTTTTCAACTGCTCTTTATACGCGCCCTCCCGCCCTGGACCCTGACCGCATGAGCCAAGACAACGCAGCAGCCCCACCGCCAAGCAAGCGCCGTGTTTTCGCATCCCGTCTTTTTAGCACTTTGCTTTTATGGGGGATCATCTGGCTGGCCGTTCAATGGAAAACGGATTGGCTGCTCATCGCACTGACCGGCTTCTTCGGGGTCGCAGGGGCTGTGGAATATTACCGTCTGCTGCGCATTGATTCCCAGGCACGCTCATTCAATATCCTGGGGCTGAGCATCTGTCTGGCTTATTGGGCCACGATGACTTGGTGGGTCGTGAGTCAGAAGAAGGCTCCGCCCATGTGGCTGGAGCTCGCAGCTTTGACGGCAAGTGTGCATGGGGCTTTTCTCCTTTGCTACCGACATCAACTGGAAGGTGTGGTCACCCTGCAGCGCATTTTCTCCACGGTCTTTGGGGTGGTTTACACGGTAATCTTTTTCGGATTCATCGCACGCCTCATGTATTTTCATGAGGATGGGCAATCTGCCACGGGCCTTTTTCTGGTGCTCTATTTGGTGATGGTGACCAAGTTTAGCGACATGGGGGCCTATGCGTTCGGAGTGGTCTTGGGGAAACACAAGATGATCCCGCACATCAGTCCCGCCAAATCATGGGAGGGTTTCGTCGGCGCTTTTGTGACATCCTTCGCCGCCGCCGTCATCATGCTGCTGTGGAAGCCGGTGGAGTTAGCGCCCCTGAATTGGTTGCATGGCTTGATCCTGGCTCCGGTCCTCTGTGCAGCCGGTATCACGGGAGATCTGGCGGAGTCCGTGATTAAACGCTGCACCGCCATTAAAGACTCCGGTCACAAATTTCCAGGGATTGGTGGTATTCTGGATCTCACGGACAGCCTGCTCTTCACTGCCCCTGTGTTTTACTTCTACCTGGCGGCCATCTCCGCTTAAGCCTCGAGTCATTCATGGCATCTCGTCGTAAAGTTCTCCTGCTTGGCTCCACAGGCTCCATCGGAACCAGCGCATTAAAGGTCGCGCAGGATATCCCAGAGCGAATGGAGATCGTCGGACTGGCCGCAGCCCGAAGCGTGGAGGCAATCGTGGAGCAAGTCCATCAAACGGGGGTCAAGCATGTGGCTCTGACTGATGAAACCGCCGCAGCCCGGGCACGCAATCTCCTCCCCTCTGACGTGACACTGCATGTCGGCAGTGCCGGATTGGTGGATCTCGTCCGGGCCAGTGATGCGGACATGGTGCTGGTAGCCATCGTCGGTGTTGCAGGTCTGGCCCCGGCCTTGGCGGCGATCGAGGAAGGCAAGCATCTGGCAGTGGCCAGTAAAGAAATCCTGGTCATGGCCGGTGAAGCCGTCATGGAGGCCGCCAAGCGCAAAGGAGTGAACGTCCTGCCTGTGGACAGTGAGCACAATGCCATTTTCCAATGCTTGGAGGGTCATCGTTCCAAGGAAGTCCGCCGCCTTTTGGTTACCGCAAGCGGTGGCCCCTTTCGCCAACTGCCCGCCGATCAGCTTCCCCAAGTCACTGTGGCACAGGCGCTCAAGCATCCCACTTGGAGCATGGGCCGAAAGATCACGATTGATTCAGCGACCTTGTTTAATAAGGGGCTGGAGATGATCGAGGCCCGCTGGCTCTTCGATGTGCCCATGAATCAAATCGAGGTGGTGGTCCATCCGCAGAGCATCGTTCATAGCATGGTTGAATTTGTGGACAACAGCGTCATCGCCCAGCTCAGCCATAGCGACATGTGCTTCCCCATCCAATATGCCGTGACTTGGCCGGACCGTGTTCCGAATCATCTGCGCCCCTTGGATTTCGCTCAACTCGCCTCGCTGCACTTTGAGGCACCGCGCACTCAGGACTTCCCCGCTCTGGATCTGGCTCGTCATGCCGGGGAAGTCGGGGGAACTCTTCCGGCTGTTTTAAATGCAGCCAATGAAGTCGCCGTTGAAGCTTTTCTAAATCAGCGAACCTCATTCCCGACCATTTGGCAAACGGTAGCACGGGTGATGGAAAAACATCAAGTCATCCACCATCCTGATCTGGAAACACTGATTGAAGCAGATGCCTGGGCACGCAGAGAAGCCGCCCAATAAAAAAGCCATCGGCTTTCGCCGATGGCCTTTCGAATGATACAGTTTTAGTGTCTGAAGACTACAGCAGCCCCAAGGCCCGCAGCACATCCTTGTTGATATTCCCGGTCACTGCCAAGCGGCGATCTGCCTGAAAACTACGGATCGCACGCTGGCCCATCGCACCGATCACACCATCAATCGGTCCACGATAATAGCCTCGCTGAGCCAAAGCACGCTGCACAGCTACCTCGACGGAGGCATGAGAGTGAGAGTGGGAATTTCCTCCCCAATAATGAGCCGGCACACGGTCACGATTGCTGTAATAGACGACGCCACTGCCCTGATAGTAATAATTGCAATTTGGCGGGCCGTAATAATACCCGCGACCTGCATAACCATTCCCCATGGTGATCCGGTATGAGGAGCGTGGCTGGGCAAAGAAACGGCGACGGTCATCGTCATCGCGGCGATGATCATGACCACGGTTATCAGACCAACCGCGTCTATCGTCTTTATCGCGTGCCTCTGCATTGGAGGTGTAAGATAGAAGGCTTACCGCGGTTAAAGTCGCAAGGCCAAGGGTCCGTGTCATAGAGTAAATAGATGTTTTCATAGGCACTGAATTGGATTGAGATAATACCGAGTTTATTCGAAATATCGCGTTTTTATTTCATTCGTCACCGAATCAGGGGGTTACTTCCAGACCCGGCACAACCTGATCAAAAATAATTTAAAGCGGCCCTCAGTTCAAGAAGCCGTTCACGCAGACTTTCCAAAAATGTTTTCGGTTCACCTCAGGGCCGTCTGCTGCTACCCGCTGGTAAAGGCCTGTTAGGCGAACCGTTCTGCGCAACGAGGGTTTCCTTGCCTTTGGCAGTGAGTTTCTAGAACGGCAAAATACTTCGCTATGAAAGCGTTTAAAACACGCAAGGATCATCGCCCCCCCAACACCAAAGGCCACTCAGCGAAGAAAAGGGAGGGTTCTCCCTACCTAACCAATCATGTGGATTTGACATCCTCAAAGCCTCGGATCGGACGCCTGTTTATTCCAGAAATTCAGCCTCTCAGGCAGTGATTAAACCTCATTTTCAATGATGTTCATTTTGAAAATTAACCACTCCATGCTACGGGCTTGACCCACCCCGTGAGCCTGCGCCAAACTCGCGCTCCATTTGACAACCCAAAACCAAAGAACCCAAAACATTTGTTTATGAGCCGGAAAATTCGTTATGGCATGGTCGGCGGCGGACGCGGCGCCTTCATTGGCGGCGTTCATCGCATTGCGGCGGCGATCGATCAGCAGATCGAACTCGTCTGCGGAGCTTTCTCCTCCGACCCCCAGAAGTCCAAGGACAGCGGGGCCGATTTTTTCCTTCCCGCCGAACGCTGCTATGGCAGCTATGCGGAAATGATCAAGGCTGAGGCCGCCCTGCCTGAGGGTGAGCGCATGGACTTCATCGCCATCGTCACACCTAACCACGTGCATTTCCCACCGGCCAAGATGGCCCTGGAAAACGGCTTCCACGTCCTCAGCGACAAACCGGCCACCTTTGATCTGGCCGAGGCCAAGGAGTTGGGTGAACTGGTGGAAAAAACAGGTCTCATTTACGGTTTGACCCACAACTACACCGGCTACCCGCTGGTGAAGCAGGCCCGCGAGATGGTGCTAAGCGGCGCCCTGGGCAAGATCCGCAAAGTCGTGGTGGAATACCCGCAGGGCTGGCTGGCCACGCGCATCGAGGAGAGCGGCCAGAAGCAGGCCGCCTGGCGCACCGACCCGACGAAGTCCGGCGCCGCCGGCTGTGTGGGTGACATCGGCACCCATGCCGAGAACCTGGCTGAATACATCACCGGCCTGAAGATCAGCGAACTGGCCGCCGACCTGACCACCTTCGTCGAAGGCCGTCAACTCGACGACGATGCCAACATCCTGCTGCGCTTTGAAAATGGGGCCAAGGGCGTGCTGCACTGCTCCCAGATCAGCGTGGGCGAGGAGAACAATCTGAACATCCGCGTCTATGGTGAGAAAGGCGGCATCGAGTGGCATCAGAAGGAGCCGAACACGATGCTGGTGAAGTCCCTGGATCAGCCGATGCAGGTCTATCGCACCGCCAACGGCTACCTCGGCGCTGCTGCCGCTGCCGCCTCCCGCACCCCTCCGGCGCATCCAGAAGGCTACCTGGAAGGCTTTGCGAACATCTACAAAAACTTCGCCAACACCATTCGCGCACGCCTGGAAAACCGCGAGCCGACCGCCATCGAAAACGACTTCCCGAAGATCGAAGACGGTATCCGTGGCATGGCCTTCATCGAGGCCGTCGTGGCCTCCAGCAAGGCCAATGCAGCGTGGACGAAGGTGGGGTGAACGGCGCTTTGGCCTGTCGTTCAACACCATGGATCGACAAGCAAAAATGACGTGGGTGGGCGGGGACGGACCGCTCGTCGAGTTCGTCTGGCAAAGGGCACCGCCCCCTCACCTAACCTCTCCCCAGAGGGGAGAGGGACGGTCGTTAGGTCTTCGGTGTCGAAGGGTGAAAAGGCCTCCTCCCTCTCCTCTTTGAGGAGAGGGCTGGGGTGAGGAGCGGGCGTCGAGTAACCAGTCGAGGTCGTTTGGCAAAGGGTGCCGTCCGTTTTCAAAAGCCTGTCGCTTCAAAGAAAAGGCACCGGGGTTTCTCCCGGTGCCTTTTTATTTTTGAGTCGTTGATGAACGAATTTGGAAAGTAACTATTCAGGTTATTTGGAAGTCTTAAATAACTGGATTGTCAGGTGTGGTGTGAGGGGGTAGTCTGTGACCATGAAGCGGGAAGACCTCCAGGCGATTCTTCAGCTCGACCCCCAGGTCGCCTG